>Ga0181348_1001433_pt1 | contig 10502 bp, 14 predicted proteins | sample Su13VDMM110DN_FD_130092 | JGI IMG/M metagenome (GOLD analysis project Ga0181348, IMG submission 130092) | Freshwater viral communities from Lake Michigan, USA - Su13.VD.MM110.D.N | ecosystem: Environmental > Aquatic > Freshwater > Lake | place: USA: Michigan | collected 2013-07-16
AGAAGTTCACAGAAGCCGCACCGATCAAGGAAGCTCGAATGCCGCTGAAGGGACACCCGTATCACAAGAAGACGGATGCCGAACTGCGATACATCATCAAGGACGCCGGTGAAGCGGCCCGTCGCATGCAGGGTCACAATCGCCAGGCGGAAGACAAATACGCGGATCAGGTCAACGACGCTCAAACGGTGCTCTACTATCGGAAGAACGGTGGGTTGAAGGAAGCAGTACATGGATTGACGGCGTCCGATCAACTCCGCGGCGCACGGATCATCTATAAAGCCCTTGTGGGACAGGAGGCGCCACGCGGGATGATGAATGTCATTGACATCATCAATACCGCGATTCCGGCGCTCCGCAAAGGCACACACACTCCAGAAAAATGGGCTATTGCCGGTCATATGCTGATGAAGGCCAAACATGATCTGGGCATCAACTGGGACATAACCTTGATCTCGCCATCCACCCGTCGGGCGATGGGGATGACCGAAGATGCGACGATGGCTGCTCCCAAACCTCCGAGTGATGTCGACCGTCTCAAGGTTCGACAGGCGACCGATACCATTACCCTCAAACAGCGTCAGGCCACGGAGTTGATGGCCGCCAAGGTTCGTGATGTCGAAACAAGAGCGCGGGAGGCCCAAACAAAGGCGACCGCACCCAAGAGCGCCGCTGTATCGGCATCATAAATACCATTAAGTTTAAGAGAAGGAGTCACGCTATGTCTGGATGGGGAAACAAGGATAAAAAGAGCGCCAACACCGGCACGGTCGCGATTACGGCGGTCACTGCGGGTGGCGGAGGTGGTGTCGTCACCGGCACCGGCACGCTGTTCGATGACGAACTGAAGGTCGGGGAGTATGTGTTCGTCGTCAGTGAGTCGTTGACCTACATTGTGACGTCCATTGCCTCGAATACATCGGCCGTCTTCCGTGCGGGAGAACCCGGCAATCCTGCGATCGTCGCCGTCACCGGCGCGAACACCTTCTACATCACACAGAAACCGAAGTTTGCAAGTTTCGGTGGAGCCGCAGCCGGAACTGCGACGGCGGATGTCTATGGTGTCTCCGATCAGGAAGTGGGCAAGGGCGATAAAGGCACGATTCCCTACGGCAGCAACGGTATCGGTGCAGCCCATGCGGGCTGGAACCGGCGCGTCGCGAAGACGGATAGCAACAGTGTTGCTCGTGTGTTGTGGGAGACACTGGTCGTGCAGTCCGCGAGGGCAACGACCCGTGCCGCCATGGGTGATGCGCCGGATGATACGGTTCTGCCGGGTTCGGGGTCGGTGAGCCCGTCGGCATCACAGAGCCCGTCGAGTTCGGTCTCTGCGTCCATCAGCCCGTCGGCGTCACGCAGCCCGTCGTCATCTGCGTCCAGCAGCGCGTCGTTGTCACGGAGCCCGTCGGCCTCGGTCAGCCCGTCAGCATCTGTGTCGGCGAGTTCGTCAGCGTCTATCAGCCCGTCGGCATCTGCGTCCAGCAGCGCGTCGCTGTCACGGAGCCCGTCGGCCTCGGTCAGCCCGTCAGCATCAGCGTCTGAGTCGAACTAACGACACGTTCCACATCACCGGATGTCTTCGGACATCCGGTGTTTTTCAGAGGATATTACGGCATGAAGCTCTCCACCACACAGCAAGTCTGGGCCGATGCATTTGAGCTATCGGAATCCTTGATCGAGGATGCGGCCGACGCTGCGGCCGGCACGGGCGATGCACCCTTCAATGGAATTGTCTGCCCCGATTGTTGGCGCAATCCCTGTGGCTGCGCGGCCGATACGATGGGCGAACAAGCGAGCAGCCCTGACGAGAAGGATGCGAAGGAAAATAACAACCTGAAGAATGATGCGACGGATGCGGTCGCGAAGGACCTCCGCAAGAAGCACAACGAGGGGCCCGATAAAGTCTCCTTCTATCCGTCCACAGAACGCGCCTAGTTCGATGGCATCCAGACTCTATGTCGATATGGACGGGGTCTTGGTCGACTTTATCAAGGGTGCGGAACAGTACTTCCACGTGTCCATAACAACCATCGCACCAAAGGACTTCACGGCCCTTTGGGAAGGTCCGAAGGGTTGGCGACAGTTGATGAAAGACTGGCCGACATTCTGGATGGACCTTGATGTCAACGCGGGTTTCTCGCAGTTATGGAAAATTGTTCGCCCTCATCATCCCGCCATTCTCACCGCAATTCCCACAGGTTGGCCGTCCAGTGCCGTCGGAAAACGTATCTGGTGCACACGACATCTGCAAAACTGGGGGCATCATCCCGACGAAGAATTTCACGCCGTCGATCGCCCCCAGAAGCGTCAGTTTGCCAGACAGGCTGACGGCACACCCAATCTTCTGATCGACGACTTCGACAAAAACATTGCGGAGTGGAAAAGTGCTGGCGGCCTCGGGCTGCTCTATCGGCCCAATAGTATCGCCAACATCGTGTCGGCAATTGCTAAATATATGCCTTGAGGCGAATACACAATACTCTATGGAGGATATGATGATTGATACGGAAACAGTGCGGGCACGGATTGTGGAACTCAAACAGAACCACGAGCGCATCGAACAGGAGTTACAGAAACTGGAAACCGCTCGTCAACAAGGAAACGCGTCACTGCTTGTGGTGAGTGGTGCTATTGAAGTGTTAGAAGAACTTCTGGCCCGTGAAGCATCAAATGCGGCACCAATCCTGGCACTCTAACTATTCGTCATGACGGCGCCATTTGCTATGTTAACACTCAAGAATGCAGTCCTGTATGCCACGACGATTTACGATAATCCTGGCTGCTTGAGTGTCGATGAGTTCATGGAGGACTACAAGCGGTTCAAGTATGTGAAGCGGCTTTGTCGTCGGTATGTGATCACGAAGCAGATCACGGAGCGGCTCTTTCTGAATCATCTCATTGCGTTGGTGAATGTCTTTGGGCCGGAAGGCACGACACGGTTGTTGTTTGTGAAGTGTGAAGATGAACGGCTCTATCGTATTCTCAAGCCGTTTCTGCTCTATCTGAACATTCTGCCAACGGTGGTGACGGGCATCAATGGATACGATATTGTGACAGACACGATTCCGACTGATGCCCGAATCGCACGGCGACTACGAGAGTTATAGGATATGACATTACTCCAGAACATCTTAGATTTGCTCCGCACCGAGGATGCCCCTGTGAATAATGTGGGTGGTGGTGCCGTCGCGGGTCTGGGTGTTGGTGCGAAAGGCGAACCCGGCGTGGATCTCCGCAAGCGGCGTAAGGAACTAGATCACGCGACGGCCGAGGCGGGTTTGTCAGTTCAGGAAGCCGCCGACGATACCTTTGCGGGTGGCGATGTCATGGATGTGGATCTGGGGCGTGTGATGACGGCGTTGAACCCCAAGAAACCGTGGGAGCGTTTCTCGAAATATGTCGGCATTGATGAAGTCGGTGAAAACATTCGGGTCCATGCGCGGGAAAACTGGAAAAAGAATATTATTCTGCGAGATGCCAAGACGGGTATCATGACCTATCTACGTCGGCGGAAATAGTTTCTAGTCAATGCTTCATATGGTAAAGGATATTGCATGCCACCAGTAACTCGACGCACACCGAAGCGCAGCACTCTCTCCGCACTGTCCAATGCGAGCCAATTGGTCACACGGGTCGACGAACTTTCGGGGCGTTTTGATACCACGGCCGCTGAACATCGCTATCTCAATGAAAGAATCGATACTGTGGAAAACAATCTGTTCAAAAAAATTGAGACGGAGACAGGCAATATCTCGCAGCATATTGATAAATTGGGCGATCGGCTAGAAGCCAATCTGAATGCGCTGGATAAGCGTGTGTCGGTGTTGGAACGCTGGCGCTGGTTTATTGTTGGCGGGGCCGCTGTGGTGCTGTTCGCCCTGTCCAATTATTTCATTCGCATGTTTTTATTGAAGTAGAGCAGCAATAATCGTTTGACAGTTTGTTAAGGCCATGTTATACTTTCGATATGTCTCTGTGGTGCGACGACAAATATCTTCGGCTCGTCTCAGGGCAACTCGACCAGTTTAAGTATCTCGCGCCACAGAAGAGTCGCTTTCGGTGCCCCTTCTGTGGTGACTCGGCCCGCAATAAACTCAAAGCTCGCGGCTACACCTTTCCAAAACAGCAGACGATCATCTATAAGTGCCATAACTGCGATATCGCCCTGCCCTTTGGTGCCTTTCTCAAACGTCTGTCCCGTGCGCTGTTCAATGAATATATCATCGAGAACTTCCGCGAACAAGCGCCGGCGCCGATCGTCATATCCACACCCATCATCGTCCGGCGACTCCCCATTCTCTTTGCGGGTGTCGAACAACTCTCATCCGCATCGCTGACGGCCGCGCTCCAGCCGGTGCGGCACTATGTGACGACGCGGCAGTTACCCGACTCTGCGATCACCCGCTTATACGGCACGATGATCGGGCACACCTGGCTCGCATCGCTCGTCGGTCGCGAGAAAGCCGGAGCGATTGTCGATGGATTGCCGTATCTGGTGATTCCCCTGCGCTTGCCGAATCACGAATGGTATGGCGCCCAGATGCGACTGCTGACACGTAAAGAATATCTGACGTTCCGCTGGGGGCATGACCATCTCCGTGTCTTTGGATTGGATGACTGCGATCGCACCACGCTGACGTATTGTGTGGAGGGGCCGCTGGATGCTCTCTGTGTGTCGAATGCGATTGCGATGTGTGGTTCGGATATTCTGAGTGGGCTCGACCGACTTCACGAATCGGGAATGACGGTAGACAATCGAGTGTTGGTGTGGGACAATGAACCACGCAATCCGCAGATTACGAAGCATCTGCGACAGGCGATTGCGGCGGGCGAGCGCGTGGTCATCTGGCCGCGGGCGCTGCCCAAAGATGTGAATGATATGGTGTCGGCTGGATATGATGTCGTGTCTCTGTTGGCGACACACACGTATCGTGGATTAGCCGCAGAATTAGAATATCGTCAGTGGACTATATAGAATATGACTTCTGTGAAGAACGACGAGGGGATTCTGCGCTATGAACATATCGCAGATAAATTTGGGGCTCGACCGACGAATCCAGACACCGCCTTAGCCTCTGCGCTGATACTCGATCACGGGCATGTCATTCTACTGTCGACGTATGGCAGTGATTTGGGCATCTGTGAAGCCGCACGGGTGTCGTATGGTAAGGGGACCGTCGCGAAACGTGAACCCGCGGCGCTGCTGCGCTATTTGATGCGGCATCGACATACCAGCCCGTTTGAACAGGCCGAGGTGACGTTCTTTCTGCGGGTGCCGATCTTCGTTGCTCGTCAACTCATTCGTCATAGAACGGCCAATGTGAATGAGTATAGTGCGCGCTATTCGGAACTCTCGGATGATTTCTATGTGCCGGCACGTACGCATCTGGCGGGGCAATCCACCACGAATCGGCAGGGTGCGGGTGATGCGTTAGGCTATACAGCATCGGAATCCGCACAGATGGACATTTTTCAAGCCCAACAGAATGGGGTCGAGACGTATCATCGCCTGCTGACAACACATGAGGTGTCTCGCGAGACGGCACGGATCGTGACCTCCGTCGGCACCTATACGGAGATGTATTGGAAATGTGACCTACACAACTTTCTCCATTTTCTGAATCTGCGAATGGACGACCATGCACAGCAGGAAATCCGTGAGTTAGCCACGGCGATGTATCGATGTGCTCAACCGTTCTTTCCGATTGTCATGCAGGCGTGGAACGACTATGTGCGAGAGAGTTATACGTTGAGTGCAGCAGAATGCCGAATGCTCGGCGATGTGTTGAAACAACACACCACCGTAGGCGAATCTTGGCCCATCAACGATTATGGCATGTCCGATCGCGAACACACAACCTTCAAATTGTTCCTTGACCGACTTCTGTCTAAATAAAAACTCATGAACGAATATCAGAAATTTATTCACCTCTCCCGATACGCACGATGGATCGAACGAGAGAACCGGCGCGAAACCTGGTCAGAGACGGTGACACGGTACTTTGATTTCTTTACCGGTCATCTGAAGGAGCAGCACAAATATACGCTGACGCCTGAACTGCGGAAAGAACTGGAAGACGCGGTGCTGGCGATGAAAATCATGCCGAGTATGCGGTGCTTGATGACCGCGGGCGAGGCGCTGTCGAAGGAACACGTTGCCGGCTATAACTGTTCCTATGTCGCGGTGGATTCGCCACGCGCATTCGATGAGATTCTATATGTGCTGATGAACGGCACGGGCGTCGGCTTCAGCGTGGAATCGCAGTATGTCGAACAACTGCCTCGGGTGTCCGAAGATTTCCACGACACCGATACCGTGATTCATGTCAGCGACAGCAAACTGGGCTGGGCGAAGGCCTTCAAAGAATTGATTGCGATGCTCTATGTTGGGCAGGTGCCATCATGGGATGTATCTCGTGTGCGCGCCGCGGGCATGCCTCTGAAGACCTTCGGTGGCCGCGCGAGTGGACCGGAACCGTTGGTCGAACTGTTCAAATTCTGTGTGCGCACCTTTAAGAATGCCGCAAGTCGTCGACTGACGACGCTGGAGTGTCACGATATCGTCTGTAAGGTCGCGGAGGTCGTCGTCGTGGGTGGCGTGCGTCGCAGTGCACTCATCTCCCTATCCGACATTCACGATGATCGCATGCGTGGAGCCAAGAACGGCGAATGGTGGGGCATGAACTCGCATCGGGCCTTGTCCAACAATTCCTATGTCGCACATCGCGAACGCCCGACGCTGGGCACTTTCATCGACGAATGGAAATCGCTGTATGAATCCAAGTCGGGTGAACGTGGCGTATTCTCGCGCTATGGCGCCCAAGCACAAGTCAAGAAAACAGGGCGCCGTGACCCCGATCATGACTTTGGCACCAATCCCTGTTCAGAAATTATTCTCCGCAATCGGGAATTCTGTAATCTCAGCGAAGTCGTGGTGCGCGAACAGGATACGCTGGCCTCACTGAAACAGAAAGTCCGACTCGCGACCATTCTTGGCACCTTTCAGTCTACGCTGACCACCTTTAAGTATATCTCAAAAGAGTGGGAGAAGAACTGTAAGGAGGAACGACTGCTGGGCGTCTCACTGACCGGCATCATGGATAGTGCCATGACCAATGGCACCGAGCCGGGATTAGAAAAGCGTCTAGACACACTGCGTGAGATCGCGGTCGCCACGAACAAAGAGTTCGCCGCAGAGTTGAAGATTCCACAGTCGGTGTCGGTGACGTGCGTCAAACCGAGTGGGACGGTCAGTAACCTTGTGGACTCTGCGTCCGGCATTCACGCCCGACATGCGGAGTATTATCTTCGCACGGTGCGCGCGGACAAGAAAGACCCGCTGGCACAGATGATGATCGAGGCCGGCTTCTATATGGAACCCGATGTCACGCGTCCGGAACATACCGTCGTGTTCTACTTTCCTCAGAAAGCGCCGAAGGGTGCCATCACGCGCAATCAACGGACGGCGATTCAGCAACTGGAGTTTTGGCGTCTGTATCAGAATCATTGGTGTGAGCATAAGCCCAGCGCGACCATTTATGTGCAGGAAGAGGAATGGCTCGATGTGGGCGCGTGGATTTATCGTCACTTCGATACCGTCTCAGGGCTGGCGTTTCTGCCCAATCTGGAACACATCTACAAGCAGGCGCCCTATATCGATATCACCAAAGATGAGTATGAGGCGTGGATGAAGAAGATGCCGACAAATGTCAATTGGGCGAAACTGTCAGACTATGAACAATCCGACACCACTACAGGCAGTCAAGAGTTGGCTTGCTCTGCGGGTGTTTGCGATTTGGTCGACCTCCCCTCAACGGGCTCGACTAAATAATAGACTGTGAAAGGAAATGTGATGTCAAGAAAGAGCGTAGCAATCGAATGTAGTGCTTGTGCACAGCTTTGTGTTGTGACTGGCGAGAATGCCGATACCGTTCAGTTTTGCCCGTTCTGTGGCGATGGTGTCCTGTTGGCGTATGACGATGTGGACGATGACGAACTCCTCCGAGACGATCGAGATGAGGATGAAAACGATGACGACGACGGCGCATGACCATCGGCATCGACTATTCGATGTCGTGTCCGGCCGTCTGTGTCTATAGCGAGACGCCACAGTTCTGGATGGCCCACGGGCGCGCGTATCCCGTGCTTCCTGCGCTGACCACCGTGGTGATCTCGACCACAGAGATGATGGTCCGTGCGGAGTTTGTGGCGCGCTCCCTCATCACGTGGATCGCCCAATGGCCGGACATTCGGACTGTCGCCATTGAAGACTATGCATTTTCCGCGACGGGGCGCGTGTTTCACATTGGTGAGCACACCGGCATTTTGAAGTATTTACTCCATCAACAGCACTACACGATTACCAGCACGCCGCCAACAGTGGTGAAGAAGTTTGCCACGGGAAAGGGGAATGCCGACAAGTCACGGATGACACGCGCATTCCTTGATCAATATCCCTCCGCAAAGGTCTGGTGCCCCGTATTCTTCCCACGGACTCCAGATACAGCATCCTTTGCAAAATCTCCGCTCTCCGATCTGGCCGATGCCTATTGGATTGCCAAGCACGCCGCGACATAGCGGCGCTTGACATCCATCTAGGTATCGTCTATAATTACTACTACCTTAAAGGAGGTTGCATGCGTATGACCGCGCGTGGCGTGAGTGCTTTGGTCGGAGTTGCACTCATTGCTACACTGGCATTTAGAATCAGTACGAAGATATTCGCGGCAGAAATTGATACGGCCGCACTCACGTCGCTACTCGACACGACAAGCGCCGCAGTAATTGTCACACACGTCGAGTCGAATCAGATTGTCGTGTCCAAGGGCGATGGGGTAGTGCGTTCCGTCGCGAGTCTGACCAAACTCATGACGGCGATTGTTGTCCTAGAGTCGAACACGCCACTTGATACCATCATGACCGTGTTACGAACAGATACGGCGCGTGCGTCGACCACGTATCTACGGATTGGCGATCGCGTCTCGGTTGATACGTTGCTGCATCTGATGGTGGTCGGCTCAGATAATGCCGCGGCTCGGGTGCTCTCTCGTGCGATTGGCATCACGACCCGCGAGTTTGTGCGACGGATGAATATTCGCGCAGCATCAATCGGGCTGACACAGACACGATACACGGAGCCGTCGGGGTTGTCTGCCGCGAATCATTCTACGGCCGCGGACATTAACACGCTAATGCTCCACATCATCGATATAGAGGGTGCCAGTGCACTCTTCAGCACACCGTTGTATCAGACAACGATTGGGCGTCGCACGGTGGTCGTGGGCAACACAAATCGACTGTTCCGCGAGGACATCGATATTCTGGCCTCCAAGACTGGCTACACGGGCGTCGCGAAATATTGCGTGACCATGATGGTCGAAGTTCCAAATGGCGAGCATTACATCATCACCATTCTGGGTGCGCGAACAAGTCAAGAACGATGGACCGTCGCAGAGTCCGTGTATCGCGGGCTCGCCCGTCAGGATGAGAGCGATTGGCGTGGAGATGCATCCGTAGAAGATTGTGGGCTCCGTCCTGTGTCGATCAGCGATGAGGGCAAGGCCTTTATTCGACAACACGAACGACTCACACTTCAACCATATTACGACACTAACGGCTACGCCGTGGGATACGGCATGCACACATGGCAGGGTGCGCCTGTAACACGCCGCCACCCGTCCTTTGTGACGGAATCGGATGTGGAGGAAGAATTTGATGCACAGTTGAATATCTTTGCGATTACCGTGCTGAACGCGGTCTGCGCGCCGCTGACGCAACCCATGTTTGATGCCTTGGTGAGTGTGGCGTGGAATGTGGGGCGCGTCAATACGTCTATCGTGCATAAGGTGGATTTGGGGCGTCCTGTTGTGGCCTCTGATTTCTTGACGACCGCTACATCTCGCCGGCGACGAAATCCGACGTTGGTGGTGCGGCGTCTGCGTGAGTATCTGATGTTCACCGGCAATTATGAGCAGGCGCTGAATCATCTGAACTCCTCGCGAGAATTACGGCAGTACGTGCGCGGCACATCCGTAATGCTGTTCCAACAGTAGTGTGGTATACTAGGTATTATGAATATTTTTGTTTTACACCGCGACCCCAAGATCGCTGCCCAGATGCACATCGACAAGCATGTGACCAAGATGTCCATCGAGTATGCGCAACTGCTATCCTCCGCCCACCACGTATGGTCGAGTGCTGAGAACCCTGCGCTAATCGGACTCTACAAGCCGACGCACATCAATCACCCCGCGACAAAGTGGGCGCGCAGTCATCCAAGTCACTACGCCTGGCTCTACGAACTGGCGTGTGCGACATGGGACGAATACACATATCGGTATGGCAAGATTCATGCATCCAGTCGTCTACGCGCACAATTGGCGCACATCCCAGACATAAATAGTGGAGTAGCGACACCGCCGCCCCAATGTATGCCCGACATCCACAAAGTGACGGGCGATTCATGGGACGCGACGATTGAGGGCTATCGGCAGTATTACCAG
>Ga0181348_1001436_pt1 | contig 10494 bp, 15 predicted proteins | sample Su13VDMM110DN_FD_130092 | JGI IMG/M metagenome (GOLD analysis project Ga0181348, IMG submission 130092) | Freshwater viral communities from Lake Michigan, USA - Su13.VD.MM110.D.N | ecosystem: Environmental > Aquatic > Freshwater > Lake | place: USA: Michigan | collected 2013-07-16
AGATGGTATCGTTACAGATACTTTTTGGGGTCCAGCAGATGTAGGTGAACTGATCCTAGCAGTTATGTTAGCCATTCAAATCTCTCTTTTTACTTATATTTATATTAATTTTAATCTATAATATGAAATAATTAAGAGGTACTTACTTCAGGTCTCACAGTTATAATTCCTTCTAAAACTCTTGTTACAATACCACCAGAAGAAGTTATCTCAACATCATAGACATATCTCTCTGGATCTAATGAGGCCGTTTGATTGGCCGTTAAGGAAATGCTTAATATGCCAGTGGTTCTGTCTGTAGCAAAAGCAGTGGTCATCGCCGTTCTTGTTCTTGTAGATGAATAACCTTTAGCTAATTTTGCAGCGGCCGTATAGCCAGTCAAATCAAATACGTTTCCGTTGATATCCTTAACCGTAATATCTGATGAAAATGTTGCGCCTTGGTCTAATGATAGATTTGCTACAGCTGCCATTTATTTTGTTTCTTTAGTTTCCTTAACTTCTATGCCTAATTCTTCTATAATTCTATTATTATAGTATTCAGTTAAAACATCAATTTTTTCAATTTCAATTAATAACCTTGTCTTATTGCTTTGTATTTCTTGTCTTGCTATAATGTAATTCTTTAATTTATCACTAAACTTAGTTTCATCATAGTCTTTGCCATTAATGGTTATTGACATATTATCTCCTTTATGATATAATTCATACTATATTTATACATCATAAATAGATAAGATATTATGAGTTTTAACGCAAATTATTATGTTTGGCATACAGGTAGCACATATGTATTATGTCAACCTCCTACACTTTCTTGTGCTCAGGCCGTTGTTCAAGGTATTTTAAATACAGCTATACAAGTTTTGTTTCATAGTAACGTTGACTCTTATTCTCAAATAGATTTAAATAAACAATATAAAAAAAACAATACAGCTAAAGGATACGTTGAATCAACAGATATACCTCCTGATAGAGATATTTTAGATTTAATAAGCTTAGCGGAAGTTAGAACAAAATATTTACATAAATTAGAATTAAAAACTCTAGCATACATTCAAAGATTTCAAGGACTATATGATGACTCTACGTTGTATTTTATAGGCAGCGCTCTATCACTTTCAAATCCAGATTTAAATAAATTTGATTTTGCAATATTAGAATATGCTAATATGTTAAATATTGAACCTAAAAATGCTTATAATCACTTAAAAATGAAATTTGATAGTTATAAAATGTTAAAAATTAAATCTTATGCTTCTTATGAAAAATATAGAAACGAGATTAATAATTATATAGATAAAAACGATATAAAAAATATTTACAAAAAATTTGTTTATGAATCATACAGTTCCCCATCCGCTATCTAATAAACTTTATTTAGCTAATATTAATAATTTGTCGTATTCTACGCCAGAAGATGTACATTTATATTCTACATTTTATCGAAGATTTTTAAATCATAATGTTGCTTTAGTAGATCGTTGTGGTAAAATTTCTATGCCTTATAATTTTGAACTCTATGAAAAATTTAAAATGCCAACAGATTTAACTAATTTTAATATGAGTTATGAAGATTGTTGTATGCAAAGGGCTGAAGAATTAATTAATTTAAGTAAACAATTAAATAAACCAATAGTGATAATGTATTCTGGCGGAATAGATTCCACGTTAGTTGTTATATCTTTTTTAAAACTACTTCAAAAAGAAAATATACGAGATAGAATAATAATTGCTATGACACCTGAAGGTATAAATGAAAATCCTAATTTTTACTATAGATTTATAATTAAAAATTTTAACTTAATATCAAGTGAAAATTTTAGTTATTTTTTTAATGGCCAGTATATTATATTAGGAGGAGAACACAATGACCAATTATTTGGCAGTGACATAACACAAAAAGTAGGATTGGTTTGGGGATTTGAAAAATTATTTAATTCTTACAAAGATGAATTATTATATAGATGGTTACTGCATATGGGTTTAGAAGAAAAACACGCAAGATTTTGGTTTGATATGTTAGTATGGAGTGCTGAAACATCGCCTTGTGAAATAAAAACATCTTTTGATTTATTTTGGTGGTTAAATTTTAACTTCAAATGGCAAAGTGTATTTTTTAGAATTTTATTAAGAGTAAATACAGACGACAGAAAAAATATAAACAAAGAATTTATATCAAATTACTTTCATCATTTCTATTCAGGTGTGAATTTTCAAAAATGGAGTATGACGCATCCACATTTAAAAATTAAAGACTCTTGGTTATCATATAAATTTTATGTTAAAGATTTGATATATGAATTTACACAAGATGGAATTTATAGAGAACAAAAAGTAAAATGGGGAAGTTTATATAAACTTTTTATTGCAAAAAATACGCCTGTAGGATTAACAACAAACTTTGAATATTTAAATGTTATTGATAAAGATTACTTTTACAATCCTAATAATTCTTTTAAAAATGGATATAAACAATGATAAACTATGATGGCCAAATAAATTTAAATCCTAATATTAGATTAATTTATATGGTATTTGATTTAGATAAAAGATATGTATTATGTTATACAGGAAACATATCGTGTGCTCACGCTGTGGCTGATGGCATATTAAATTCAGATATAAAGAGTATAAGTTACACTAAAATTAAAAGTGCTTTAGATGAACATAAAAGATTTATGATATTTAAAGCCGAAGGAAAAGCATACCTAGAAACTACAAATGAAGAACCAGATGTTAACACACAAGACATAATTAAACTTGCTGAATTAAGGTTAAAGTACTTTACCGAATTAAATAAAAGATGCTTAATATTTAAAGAAAAATATTTAAATGAATGGGACGGAACAATACACGCTTACGTAAATTTAGCATTACAAAAATGCGATGTTAATAAAGATATATTTTCAAATGAAATAAAAGAATATGCTGAAATACAAGAAATAGACTATAAGACGGCTTACAAAGATTTAAAAATGAGATTTGACAGCTATTCTACTTTTTGTTTTAAATCTTTTGCTTTTTTTGAAAAATTTAAAAGACTATTAAATAAATGTTATACAAAAGAAGAATGTATAAATGTAATGGAACAATTACATATTGAAACTGAAGAAAATGCAAAAAATTAATAGTTTATATCTTGCTAATGTACAAGATTTAATATCTTCAAATGAGGATAGCCATAGTCCTTATAATGACATATACAAAAAAGTCTTACATACAAATGTTTCTTTAGTAGATAGAACAGAAAAGGTTGTTATGCCTTATAAGTTTCAGTTATATTCTGATTTTAAAATGCCAACTGATTTAACCAATTTTAATATGAGTTACACCGATTGTTTATTAGAAAGAGCGGAAGAGTTATATTCTTTAAGTGTAAAATTAAAAGTACCATTAAAAATATACTATTCAGGCGGTATAGATTCAACTTTAATACTAGTATCATTTTTGATGATACAAGAAAAGAAGAATATTAAAGAAAACATAATAGTTTCAATGTCACCTGAAAGTATTAGAGAAAATCCTAATTTCTATTATGAACATATATTACCTAACTTCGAAATTGAATCTAGTGAAAACTTTAGTAATGATTTTGATAAGAAATGTATTATCGTAGGCGGAGAATTTAATGACCAGTTATTTGGTAGTATAGCAATTTATAAAGTTTATGCAGCTTCTTGGGATTTTTCTAATGTATTAAAATCATACAATACTGGACTGATTAGAGATTTCTTTTTATCAAAAGGCCTATCTGAAAAGTCAGCTAACTGGTGGTATGATATGTTAGTTTATCAAGCCGAAACGGCACCTTGTAAAATTCAATCTACTTTTGATTTATTGTGGTGGTTTAATTTTAATTTTAAATGGCAAAGTGTATTGTTTAGAATTGTTTTAAGAGTTTCTAAAGAACAAAGAGTAAATATAGACGACAATTTTATGAAAAATTACTTTCACCATTTCTATACTACAACAAATTTTCAAAAATGGTCTATGTTAAATTCGCACTTAAAGGTAAAAGAAGATTGGAAATCTTACAAGTATATATGTAAAGAAATCATTTATAATTACACAAAAGATGAATATTGGTTTAATAATAAAATAAAAGTAGGTAGTTTATTTAAGATTTTTTTGAATAAAAATACACCTCAAGGATTAGACACAAATTATAACTTCTTATTCAAGTTAAATGCGTCAGATTATTACAACCCAAACAACGCTTTCATAAACGGTTATAAATAGAGTATATGAAAATAATTGAATCAAATAAAACACTAGACTTATCACAAGACATTTATCCAGGTAAAGTTTTTAATATTCATACCGAGAAAGACGGCCAAATAAGACAATTGCCGGTATCTTCTACATTTTACGGATATGTTTTCAAAGGTAATGTACAAGCTGGTAATCTTACTGCTTCGACAGGACAATATTTTTGTTTTACAGCAACTCCTGATAGTAATTTTTTAGATATAAACGTATTTAAAGAAACTAATTTTTTTATGATTGAAAGAATAGGTTTTAAAGGTCAAAATCAAGTTGGTGGGCCACTAGAAGAAACAGGCCGTTTAGTTTACATAGATGGATGTTCTGATAGTTTAATAATCTACCCTCCCAGATTAGGCGATCCTTCATTAAACTATTTGTTTTTTCCTGAAAAAATTGAACAAACATTTCATATACATCCTAGTTATAGATTAGGTGTTGTAATTGATGGTGAAGGCCAATCAGACTATTTTGAAAATTCTACAGAAGAAAAACACTTAGAATTAAAAAAAGGTGTTGTATTTTATTTACCTAAGATGGAAAAACATAGATTTAAGACGTTTGATAAAACTTTAAAGATTATCGCATTTCATCCAGACGGTGATTGGGGTCCTACGGACCACAACCACACAATGCTGAATAGAACTTATATTGGTAAATAATTAAGTATTAATTATAGCAACTTTTCTTAAAAAAGATACATCAGAATTAACAGCAGGTATTATTTTAACCTGTTGAGTAACTGCATCATAATAAAAAGTTTTAAATCCTACAAATTTTGAATTTATAGAATATGCTGTTTCATTTGCAGCACAAAACGTATCGTAACGTTGTGAAGCATCAGTTTTTAATTCATTAAATATTTCTCTTGTTTCATAGAAAATTTTATTTGATTCAAAATGAACAGTAGCTTGTGTTTCATTTTCTTCTACTGAATCTCTATTTACAAGATATAATGTAGTACCTGTATAATCTCTAATAAGATTATCTATGTTATTTAATGCCAAAGGTCCTGATATTATAATATCATTAATCTGTGGATTTAAATTTTTAACTCTATCAATTCTTTGCTTGTAATCACTATAAACTGCTAGTTTATCTTTTATAACAAGAGTATCTTTGTAATATTCTCCAAATTTTAGTCTTGTTACGGCTTCTGTTGAACTGTTTTTTACAACTAGGGCTTTTCGTAATTCACCAGCTATTGTGCCGGCTCCTGTACCAAATTTGCCTAGTACTATGTGAAGTTTCATTGTTTTCCTTAATCGTTTGTTAAGACCTAATCATTGGTTAGGACATATATGTATTTATATAGTTACATAGCTATAATCATATATCTTTCAAAGGTGTCTAATTTGAGAGTACCAGTGTATAGTATTTTATCAAAATTATAATCAGCAATAAATTCATTTAATGAGTTTTTACAGTTGATATGTTCTTCTATCTTATGATAATTGTTAGATTGTAAAACAACCAAAGAACCTTTTTTTCTTACGTATAAAAAATCAGACAATGTTTTTTGTGAAATATGTTCACAAGAAGAACATATAATAACATCAAATTGACTACTATTATAATTCTCTATATCTTTTATTTGAAACTTAATGTTTAAATCTTTATTAAAAATCTCTCCTATTCTTTTACAAGAACGGTCTTTATCAAACGATATTATTTTATTATTTGTAAATTTACGTAAATCTTCACCTATGGTACAAAACCAACCAGCAGCAACACATATTCTTGGATTGTTTAAAAGACTAATATATGGTTTTAAATTTTCAACCAACCAATCTTTACTTTTTGATTGATTATCATTAACAGCATTAACAATAGCTTTAATGTTTTTATTCTTTGTAACCTTGTTTATGGTTCTCAATGCATTTTCGTACTTCATAACTATACATTTATTTATGTTGTTTTTAAAGACGATAAATAGTACCATATGATTAGAGTTTTTACAGTTTATTTTGAAGGCAAATATCAACCAAAATACGTTACAAATCTATACAGGTCTCTTAAAAAAAATTATAGCAAAGAAATAGAATTTGTATGTTATAGTGATACAAACGAAGTTGAGGCTGATAGAATTATCAAATTACCAAAATGGTCAGAAATAAAAATACACTGGCATAAATTAAAATTCTTTAGTCCACTATTTGGTGGCCAAAATCCTAATGATGATATTATTGTATTAGATATAGACCAACTTGTTATTAATAACATAGATGAAATGATAGACTGGCCAGTAGGAGAAAAAGAATTAATTTCTTACAAAAAATGGTGGAAATTAGGAGACCCTAATAAAGGAAATACTGTTAAGTTAAACGGAGGATGGTATAAATTTAAATCAGGTTCTTTAAAATGCGTTTGGGATAAGTTTAGTAAAAATTCTAAAAGCATAGACAAATGGCAAACACATTATTTTGATAAAGGTATAGTACATTTTAAATATTATGGTGAACAAAACTTTGTTGAAGATACTTGTTTAGAAAACAATATAAAAATAACTTATATGCCTGGTGAATGGGTTTGTAAATATACACAAGATAAAAATTTAAACGACAAATACAATTTAAAGTATATGGCAGAATTTAAAAAAGATTATATGATATTAGATCAACCAAATCCTAGTATTAAAGTAATACACTTTGCTGGAGTAAATGATAGTATTCATAACTGTAAAGAAGATTGGGTTAAGGAGTATTGGAAATGAGAATTATATGTGTTAATACTGGTTATAAGTTTTCTGAATGGTATGTTCAAAATTTAAAACATATGATTGATACTTATTCTGGTTTAAAATATAGCAGCTTTGAAGTAATTAGAGATAATAATTTTGAAGGAGTATTTAATAAATTACAGATGTTTGAATATTTTAAAGATGGAGAAAATTTATATTTTGATTTAGATATAGTAATAAAAGATAAAGTACCCAATTTAATAAGAAAAGATTTCACAGTATTACACGCTTGGTGGAGAGAAGAATTCCACACGCCTTTAAATTCTTCCGTAATATCTTGGACAGGAGATCAATCACACATATTTAAAAAATTTAAAGAAAATCCTGATTACTATATGACAAAATATTATAGAGGTATTGACCAATACTTATATGAAAATATAGAATATAAAACTTACGACAAAATTTGTTACTCAATACAAAACAATGAGCATAAAGAAGAAGATAAAGATTATAGTATATGTTTATTCAACCAAAGAAAAATGTTAATGGAAGATGGTTGGTGTGGCTGGTGGAAAAAATACTTTATACCTTATTTTTAATTTCAATTGCAATTTGTAATGCTTCAAAAGGTGTTAAAGATTTTCTCAACTTAGCTTTAAGTTCTTGGTCATTACTATTTTTAACAAAATCTAATTCAAAAAGATATAGTTTAAAATTAAAAAGTTTATCATTGTTTTTATCTTTATCAAAACTTATATAAAAATCAACAGACAACTTATAAAAATCTTCTGTTATTTCATTTTTTAAATGACTGTGAGTTTTTTCTAATATACTCATATACATTTTTTTATTCAATTCAGACTGCAATTTAATATTTCTTTGTGTATCGTTATGAATTTTATCTACAGAAACAACTTTCATTAAATCTATAAAATCAGGATGTTTTTCATCATACGCTACAATATGAGATATTACCTGTGTATTATCTTTTATTAGACACTCAATATTTTTTCTTTCGTTATCTATAAAAAGAGCGCTTACTAAATTTTCTTTTGTTATGTTCATTTCAATTCTCCTATGATTGTAATATTTTTAAAAAATAAGTTGTTGCAGTAATAGGCGTGCCATCAGGAAACTCTTGAGCTCTATAGTCATCAGCACCAACTTGTAATGTTTGATAATTTCCACTACCATTTAATATAGTATTTGCCATACCTGTTCCTCTATTTGACCCTCCTCCATTTATATTATAAGATAAACTATAACCTGCTGCACTAGAAGCGGCCGTAAAATTAATCCATTCTTTCATAATTGATTTAAATGTTGCAGATGTAAATTCTCTTATATTGTTATCAGATGTAATAAACATTGGACTTATAAATGCTGTATCAACACCATTTACTCTATGTAAATAATAATTTTGAACTGTTATAGGTGTTTTGTCTAAAGTTTCTGGTATACTGGCACTTGAATATAAACTAGGGTTAGCTCTTGTATCAGTAAAAACAGGTGTTGCTGATACTAACGTTGCACCTGCTACGGAGGTAGTAGTTGAAATAAAATACGTGCCCGCTTGAGCAGTTGTTGTTGATGCAGAAGCTAAAGATATTATAGCAGGATGTATAAAAGTATCTAAAATATCTTGTGTTGACATAGCGTTAATATTTCCGGCTGGTGAAAAGTAAACAGGAAATAATTTTCCACTATCGGTTGTTGCAGGTGTTGTATCTCTTGTTTGACTTATTTTTGCAAAATTAACAGTTACAGTCGTAGGTTCAGCAGTAGTGGTTTCAGCAACAAAACCTTCTGTACTAGTTGAAACAGCGCCGGCTTGTAACCTTGTATCTGATATTGTACCTAGATTTCCTCCTGACGCAACTACGTTTAATAAGACTGAAGGACTTAATGAATATTGATAAATAATTTGACTTACAATATCGTCAATTTGTGCAACTGACATTTCTTTGAGATTGCCTGAGTCGTTATAGAGCGGTAACCTAAACGCCATAATAAATTTCCTTTTTTATGTGTTATGCACCGGCTCCAAAGATGGTTTTTAATACGGATCCAGTTGAGTTAATAATTTGTAATGATGCTACTGATTTTAATTGATCTTGTCCTACAGCGTCATCACCAATTTTTGCTTCTGTTACGGCGTCATTAGCAATCATAACACTCGCAATTGTACCAGTATCACCAGTTGTAATAATTGTTCCTGTTACGTTTGGTATTGTAATTGTTCTATCTACTGTTGGATTAACTACTGTTAAAGTTGTTTCAAAAGCATCATCTATAGAACCTTCAAATACAATTGTTCCTGCAGTTGTTAAATTTAAACCTGTAACACTTAATATTGAAGATGTTGATAATGTTCCTGTGATTGATACGTTATCATTAAAAGTAACAGTATCAGTATTTGTAGAACGAATGGAGTTTCCACTAATTTCAATAGTACCTAATGTATGTAAAGTACCATTTGCCGTTAAATTATTTGACACAGTTACATTGTTAGTTAAACTCATAGTTAAAGTATCGGTTGCTGACACAACAGCATTAATTTGATTTGCCGTTCCTCTAACGTTTAATTTTTCACCAGGAGCAACAATTTGAAATGATGAAGAAGAATCTTCAATACGAAAACCAACAGTAGAATAAACAGCAGTACCCAATTCAACAATAGCTCCGCAAATAGACGTTGCAGAAATACCTGCTGTAGGTAATGTAGCAGGGTCACCAAAATCAACTTGTGTTAAAGTGTTTAATTTAACCCTTAGTTGTTCTAATGTGTCTGTTGTATTAATTACTGTAAATGCCATTGTTTATTTTTTAATTACCTGTTTTAATAATTCTTTTATTTCAAACAATTCTTGTTTTAAAATATTTATTTCTTTTATAGTATTTCTTATCTGATCGCCTTGTTGTTCTCTATTTCTAATTCTATTCATATAGATAGTGTATTCATTTTTAGAAGTGTTTACAATAGCGTTTGAATTTATATCTCTTGCAAGTGATTCGTGTCCCTCTACTTTTAATTTCATATTATACCGCTAATGCAATTCCTCTTAAATCCTGTATAATTGGAGGATAAGATGAAATTGTTCCTTTTAATTCTATTTTTATTTGAAAAACCGTAAAGTCATTTTGATTTGTTGCTGAATACTTATATTCTTTAAATATGTTAGCATTTTCTGATGGTTTTACCGTAATATCTTCTGAACCATCATTATTAAATGGCCTCCAAGATAAATCATTTATGTTTCTTACAATTTCAGAACTAGATATTCTAAAAAATACTTTTACAGAAGAAGAAGCAGGCACGTTTTGAGTTAATCTTATTTCAAGAGCCGTAGAAGGATTATCTAAAACTATAGGTCGAGTACAATATACTGAAGCTGCAGATGTTCCAACAGGCGCTGTAGAAGCAATAAAGTTTGGTGTGTTAGCTGATGTTGGGCTATTTAATCTATTTTGTACAGCAACCATACTCATACGTTTAATATCAAGCACTGGTGAAAGTTTAGTGTTTGTAGTTGTAAAATTTAGAT
>Ga0181348_1001437_pt1 | contig 10492 bp, 11 predicted proteins | sample Su13VDMM110DN_FD_130092 | JGI IMG/M metagenome (GOLD analysis project Ga0181348, IMG submission 130092) | Freshwater viral communities from Lake Michigan, USA - Su13.VD.MM110.D.N | ecosystem: Environmental > Aquatic > Freshwater > Lake | place: USA: Michigan | collected 2013-07-16
CCTTTATTAGGATCTCCCTGAACTGGCCATCCTATACTAATTATATTTAAACCTCTAAGATAATTTATCTCCGGGACAAATCCAAGTGCATCAGACAGCTTCTCACCATCCAATAAGCCCTTAATATGAGATGCAACATCCTTAACAGTTATCTGATGTTCTCTAGCAAACCATGAACTATCAATACCAAGATCAAGATCTCCGGATGTGTCATCAGGATTTTTCTTTTTACCTATGCTTCCTATTATGATGTACTGATCGTTAGCTTTTGTTTGATCTATTCCCAATATAGGAAACAATATAGATTTTATGCTTTCAAGTGTCTTTGGAAATTCATCCTCACGAATTCTTCTTGCACTTTTAATAGCTGCTCCACCTTCGAAAAGCATAACAAATCTATTAAAATCTAGTACCTTATTAGGCATTCTTTCCCATTTTTTTATGGTAACGCTCCATTACATCATTAACGTAATCAGTGTACATCTCCTCGTCTTTATTCTTAGGATTTGCAGGATCATATTCTTTACCAAAATATTTTTTACCTTTGAGAACTCCCGATTTATAGAATTTCTCTGCATCAGCTTCAGTAACTTTCTTATTGGCAATGTTATCAGTCTCCCATTTGTCAATAACCTCTTTTTTCTTTCCACTAAGCTCCGATTGGGACAATTTAGAGAAGCTGTCCTTGTTATCACCCTTTGAAAAGAAATCCGCTATAGCTGCACCTGCACCTGCTATTAATCTAACAGTGTTTGGTATAAGATTGGTTGCCATTTTAGCAGTCCTGAATGGGTCATTATGATCATCATAATATTTAGAATAATAGCTATCACCCATTTCTTGCTTAATTCTGGAATTTACGTTTCTTAACCATCTACTAAATTTAGTTTTACCGGTAGCACCATAAACATCACTTTCGTTAACAATTTCTTCGGTAAATTCATTAAAGGATTTTATACTCATAATAAAAACATATTTTTCTATATATCCCAAAGAAAATTAAAGTTTAACCCTGAATATCTTATAATCGAAGCACTCCTTCTTATAGATCTGCATTCTTACCTCCCCGTGCTTCATTAAATAATTCTGATAGTGGTTTGTGCTAAAGTCATCAACAAAGTCAATAACATTGACCTTATCTTTACCCTCCATCTTACGCATACCTCTACCAAGACTCTGCTTTATAAGAACCTCGCTCTTGTATGACTCAACCAAAAATATATTATGAAGATTATTTATTGATATACCAGTAGAAAATGTACCATAAGTTGCTACCAATATTTTATTACCTCCCGATGCCATTCTGGATTTATATTCCTCTCTTAAACTTTCGTCCGTATCACCGTCAACATAGAAAACTTCCTTCTCAGCATTCTTCTCACGGAGCTGATTCCATATTTGTTTACCATATTCGTCCTTAACAGATTGAAAAAGAACTAACGAGTTCTTAGAAGTTTTATTAATAAAATCTACGACATAATTTAAACGCTTTTTACTTTCTATAACTAGCTTTCTTTCTATATTATAGAATTCGTTGCCTTCTATCTTATTATCTCCGTTTTTATTACTATTGTTTAGTTTTATCCCAGATAGCTTATCCTTATACTCCTGCTCTAGCCAATCCATTATAACAACCTTAATCGAAACAGGTGTAGCATAGTCATTATCAAAAAGAAAGCTAGGTGGTATCTCAACAACTAGAGGTCCCAAAAATTGCTGGATCGTAAGATAATCAGCAGTTCCTCTTTTTGTTAACGTACCTGTTAATCCAAATCTCCATCTTGAATGCATGCAGTTTGCAACAATCTTCTTTATCGACATGCTGTTTGTATGGTGAGCCTCGTCAACAAAAACAACATCAACGTCATCAAAAAACTCAGGATCCTGTTTAACCAGTGATTGGAATGTTCCCATTATTAGATCACACCCCTCTCTTATTTTGCTTCCCCCGCCTATTTGTTGTATTTTAACGCCAATCCTTCCTATACCATAATCTTCGAAATCATCGCTCCCCTGGAAAACAAGATTTGTGCTAGGAACGATCATTAGAAACTTTTTAATTAGACCCTTTGATTTAAGGTATGCAAATATCATAAAAGCTATAAGCGTCTTGCCCGATGAAGTTGCAACTTCAGAAACAGAATATCTATATTTGATAAGTTTCCATGCGGTCTCTATTTGATAGTCTCTTGGTTTTTTATCGGGATCTCCACCTATACCATCTTTAAAAAATTCATCAACCCATTCGGTAAATTCAGCCAATGTTGGATCTTTTAATACTATCTGATCCAGACCATTAATTTCTATTTTTATGCTATATTCATCGCCTATCTGCAAAAGTTCTCTCCAGAGTCCGATTGGTATTTTCCAAAATCCTCCTTTTTTCTCAATAAAGCATATGTTACCGTCCCATATTTTCTTCTTCACCAAAGGATGAAAATAGAAATTATGAATCTTTTTGGTTAGCGAGATGTCTATTTGTTTCTTTTCAACTTCGTCTGGGGAATCGACTAGAATCATCCATTGTTGATCTTCTGAAACTTGAAATTTTAACATGTCAGTTATCTATTTTTATTTTACTGTGGATCCCCTTAGGTAATCCTCCAGCGATATTCGACTTTTTATACCATAAAGCATATGGTCAATCGTCTGTATGGTTTGGTCTATGAATTTTCTGTGGCCTTCCACCAGTTCTATCTTCTCAGTAATCTCTGTAAGATCGCCTTCTATAAGAACCGTCTTTTCAGTAGAACCATATCTAACATCATTGTTTTCAGAATAATGTCTTAACTTGTTAGCCTTATCTGATCTGTATCTTGAAGAGAGCTTGGATATAATGGATGCTAGCTTATAGCTATATTCCAATAATACCTGTCTGCTACTAAACATATCAACCTGAGCTTTCGCTAGAGTTTTTATGTCTTTCATCTGTATAGCTAGAACCTGGACTTTCTCTTTCCACTCCGCTCTTTCATTCTCAAATATCTTGTTAAAATCTGTTTTTTCTCCTGACATTAGAATAATTTTGATTTGTCTTTTTTATTATTTCCGTTTCTTTTCCTAGGAAGCTCCACGGTTTTGGCTGTTTGATTTTTATTAATTTCTTTTTTAGCCTTCGGTTCATCCACCATAGGATCACTGAAGTTTAAATCTATCTTATCAAGTCCAGTCTCTATGACCTTTATGGGAAATTTTAATTTGGGAATCTCGTCCTTTTTTAGTTCAAGCTCCCATGCATCAGTCAGATCCGAAACTGTCTTCTTGTTATTCATTGATAAAATATCTAAGGTCGAGTACATCATTTGTAAAGTAGTTATCTAATCTCCTAATTTTTTTCCCAGTTGTTCTTAAATGTACCACGAGATCATTTAGATCCCATTTTCTATTCTTGCTTATATTATTCTCTTCCAAAAATTTACCCCAGTTAAAAACGGTTTCCCCCTTACTTAGTAAATCCATAGTTTTATCTATGCCAGCCTTATCCCAATCATACCAATATTGTACATTATCAACTTCAAAAGGGAATTTATTCTCCAATGAGCATAAACCAACAGAATTGTTCCAAAACCAAGAATCCATCGGACCCTCGAATATTGTTATTGGATAAGAGAAGTCAAGAATACCTATTCCAAAAACATGAGATATCGGATCAACCGATCTGGCTCTTTCCAAAAATTCAGCATCAGTTACCCTTAGAAGCTTCTCGTATATACCGCTTAGTTTATATGTAAAGTATTTGGGCGAACCTTTGACGGCATTCATATTTCTAACCTGAAGCCCTATTATCTTATCATCGGGCGTAAGATTGAACAGAAACAAGCGTTCTCTCCTATTATCCCATGCAAGTTTCTTATCTGTTTTTTGGCTTCTTCTGGTGACATATCTTTGTATTTTAGATCCCCAGACCTCTTCCAAATTTAGCTGACTCATAAAATTTGCTCTATCTATAAGTATATCGCTTATGTCATTATCAAAGAAATAGCTTATATCAACCTTTCCATAAACATTCCTTCTCTTTCCCTTGTTCTCATCTAGTATGCTTCTTACTTCCTCCCTTTCGTCCCCACTAAATTTATTGTATAATGCAAAGTCCTTGAAAAAAGAAATAAAATCCTTAAATATACCGCATCCACCATTATAGCATTTATATGCTAAGGTATCAAGATAAAAATTTCCTCTCTTTTTCCTTGCATCATGGGAATCACCACAATAAGGGCAAGAGAAATTTAATCTGGTTCCTGCCTTATAGATTATCTGTTTGGCTAGATTACCTGAAAATTCTTTAGCTAGTGCTAATCTTATTATATCTTCTACTTTTTCTGGCTGCATAGGAATAAAAAAGGGGCAGTTCTTCTAAGGAACTACCCCATTATGATTTATCTATTAAAGGTCGTTATATAGATCCTCTAAAGAAGATGAACTGTTGCTTGATGACGAAGATGATTCTTCTCTTTCTACGTGACCAGAAACTTTAGTTTGATTTACTTCAGCGTATAATTCAGATTCCGAATTTTGCTTAGCTGCAGGAGCTGATTGCTGTACAGGAGCTGATTTAGTACTAGAAGTAGCAACACCACCAACAATCTCATTAATAAGTCTTTGTTCAGGAATTGTATTCTTGATAACAGTTATAACTTTTTCAGTTACATCATCATCCCAATCTTTATAATCAAAGCTTGTTAGATTTTTAGGACCTTCGTTTAAGTAAGTTAATACTGTATCCATATCCTCTTTGGTTTTCTTCATTGGAGCGCCACTAACTTTAATTGCTGTTTTCTCACCAACAAAAGAGCAAAGATCGTAGTTGTTCCATTCTCCAACTTTTCTAACACTTACTGCAAATTCACGACCCTCAAAAAGATCGAATGGGTTACATGCATCACCATATTCCGGTTGTAGTTGTGCCTCGATCATATCATTTAATTTCTTACCGAACTTAAAGATCATGACTTTACCTTCCAATTCAGGTTTGTTTTTATCCTGAACAATTTGAATAAGAGAATAGAAATCCTCTTTTCTAGCAAATTTCTTAGATAACTCCTGATCAGCAGCAGAATGCGAATTCTTAAGTTTCCAGAAAAGATCCTTTAGAATAGATTTTTTACCCACTGTTGAAGGGCAATCTACAGAAAAACCATCGCCTGATACAGGATCATTCAAGTACACATAGTATTTGTGAACTTTAGATTTTGATGGGTCAGCTGGGTTTGGCACGAATCTAATTAAAGATTTGTAAACTCCGTCCTTTCCGTCTTCCGGATAAGGTTTGTAAAATTCAAGGTCTTTTCCACCACCTTGTTGAGCGGTTTTCGTTACGAACGCTTCTGCGTCCAAATTGAAGATGTCTAGATTACTCATAATTGTTTTTAATTTTAATTTTTACTTTTTGTTTGCTTTTTGTTTCTTTTGATTTTTGTTTTATTTTTGTTTTATTAATTTTTCCTCTATCATGTTGATCAAGGAATGTATTATTTTTATATGTAGTTCTTGTATACGATCCGCATATCTATTGGAAGGGGTTTTTATGAAAACGTCAACCAAGTCATCGTAGGCGACTTGTAAATCACTCTCACAGTCAGATGTAAGAATAATCACCTTCATTTCTTTATTCCTTGCTTCCATACATGCATGAATGATGTTCTCGGAGTTTCCTGATGTGGTAATACCAAAGAAAACGTCTCCAGGATTTCCTAGAGATTCAATGTATCTTGAAAAAATGTGTTTGAATCCATAATCATTACCCACACATGTTATGTGCGAGGGATCAGATATAGAAACTGCTGCTAGGCCTTTTCTATCATTTCTATATCTTCCACTAAGCTCTTCAGCAAAGTGCATAGCATCACACATAGATCCACCATTCCCTGCAGAGATGATCTTGTTTCCTGATTCTAAAGATGTAATAATTATTTCGGCTGCCTCTACTACCGAGTTTAGGTAATCGGTGTTTGTAGAAAAATCCCTTAATATATTAGAGGCTTCCTGTAAGTGCTGGTTTAAGATTTCCTTTAATTCCATAATTTTCTTTTAATTCTTTTAATTCCTTCTTTAAATACAATGTTATCCAAGTTGCGTCCACAATATCATCAATTGGTTTGTTAACTACCTTAGAGGGTGTTATCCACTCAGTCTTGTTGATTTCTAATATATTACTGAAGTTTATCAAATTTGTTTCATCTTCTCTGAAATTACAGAGAACATTATATAATTCATCCTTCTTAGCATTTCCCTTAATTGCGAACTTCTTTATCGATGTTGGCGAAAATACATGGAATTTCTCAACACCTATTCTATCTATTATTCTCTTTCTAAGTAGTGCTGTTGCCATAGATATGTCTATTAGTGCATTACCATTAGATGAGAAGCTTAATCCCTCCATAGCAACATAGAAATCATCGTCTCCCATGATCTCCAATATATTATCCCATAAGGTATCAACTATTTCCTGGAAATAAACTATCTTTATTCTTTCTCTACCAGTATAATCCTCCGGTAGATCTTTTTTATCAATAAAGTACAATTTAAAATCATCCTCCGAATCAAGTATAGAAAAAGGCTTCTTAGCATTTTTCATGAGGGATTCTGGTTTTCTATCAGATCTTGTTAAAGATCCCCATATGTAATTACCATTCTTAAAACAACAAAAAGCAGGGGAATTTAATGAAAAGTCTACTCCGACTAAATTCATAAATAATTATTTAGATATTAAATACTAGGGCTTACCTTCTGTCCTGTGCTTCCTGTGTAACCATAAACCTTAGAAAGTTTATCGTAGCATGACTTCATCTGGTCATCAGATAAACAGTTTACTATGTCATTTAAAACTCTTTGATCGTTACCTGAAGCAGCAACCAATAAGTTTTTCATATGGTCTTTCTCGCTAAATAAAGCCTGACCATATTTCATTTCATTCAATTCTTTTAAGTTTGTAAATGTTTTCATATTGTTGTTTTGTTTAATGTATATATCTTATTTAGCTTCTAAAACTATATCTATATAGTTTGCTTTAAAGCCAACTGTAAATGATGTTGGTTGTGGTGCATTAGAAGTGTATGATAATTCTAATTCCGAGAATGAAGTTAATATAACCTCCTGGAATGTTAACGATGTAACTATATTTCCCTCGTTGTCCATGATTCTAACCGGTAAATCCTGTATAAATACTTGTGGGTTCTCGAAGTTTAAAAAATGTAGTATTGTATCAAGCATTATAAAATAATTTATAAATCCATCAACAGATTTAAACTGTATTGTAAATTCCTTAGAGAACAATTCCTGGACAGGGGTAGAACTTTTATAATTTATCTTTTTACCCAAGTTTCTTACTTGCTCAACGCTATCCATAGACATACCAGGAAATCCTATGGATCTTATCGTGCTATTTATATATTGCGCAACGGTATCAAAAGGTATAGGCTGCTTCTTTAGATATGGCATATATTTATTAACAACGGTATCCGGAAAAAATCCCCTTGGAAATATGAAATAAAAACTATTAGATTTTGGGTTTAATAACATTATACTATTATTGAATTTATTTTATTACTCTACTAAATTAAGCTTATGTAATTATATTAAAGGATTGGTGAATAATCCACTCTTACCTCCGATTTGCTCCGAATCCTCGGGATCTAAATCTAATTTTCTTTAAACTTCCTGGAGCTAAAATCCCACTCGCAGCCTTTATAAATTGATTCTTAGTTAATCGTGGATATTTTATATAACCAGGTTTTCCCGGAATCAAGAAATAGTTTATTATAGTTTGATCCGCCCATTTAGTAGCTTTATATCCAGCCATTTCAGCACTTAAAGCAGCTATTAATGCGGACCCATCAAGTGAAGGTGTTGATTGACCGCCAGCAGCTCCTATTGGTCCTATTCCCGATGTGGAGCTTAATGGCTCCAAGCTTTTAATTATAGATGATGGTGCTTCGATTACTCCAATACCCACATTGCTGCTTGATAATACAAGGGAAGCTGCGGTTGCACCAGTTGATCCAGTAACCATATCTGCTTCCCCTTGTTTTTTCCAATAGCCCCAATACATAACTGAATTAGAATTATTTGAAGGCAGAAGTATATTATTGGCAGGTATACTCACGTAATTATTAGACCCTTTAACAGCAGCTGATTCAGCTCTTCTTTTTGAAACAACCGCTTCCAATCTTTTCTCCAGCACATTCGATGACACACCGGGATTAACCGAAACAACATCCTTTGTAGTTGCTGTGCTTGTTGCTACATTTATTGATGTACCGTTTGTAATAAAGAATCTTCTGTCATTAATTTGTAATACTTTAGTTGCTATTGATTCGTCTATTTTAAAAGCAAGCTCACCCGATGCAGGATTTGCTATATTCTTATCGTCCAATGCGGGTACTTGTATCTTATTACCGATTGGGTCAACGAAAGATATATTAAATTGGCCGGAGCTGCTTAAGTCAATAGGAATAGGATCCGATGATGGTCCACTTTTAACAAATCTGAACTTGTAATAATTATCAAAAGGGGATATAGATATGGTCATCTTACCAGTTCCGTGTGCGGTAATCTGTTCAGCCCCGGTATCTATTTTTAAAGTATTATTAGTAAAATTCAGATTGTTTACTGATGATGTAACGTAATTTTGATCTATAAATACATTGGTATATTTAATAATCTCCCTTGGAGATGCTGTTGTGTTTCCTGAAACTGTTATTGTTGGCTGAGAGTATACCCTATTGTAAATCTTCTGTACCTGAGGGAATGTGCTTAATTTAATAGGTGTTATTGACGTTCCCCACTGTCCAGGGTTAATAGAAGTGTAACTAGATATTCTGATTGTTCTACTCTGATCTGCGTTATTTATTAAAGACATCGTGTATCTAAGTGTAAAACTAGATGAAACAGCAGCATTTCTAACTATAGGCCTATAGTAATTTGGCATATCGTATGCTGTTGTTTGTATAGATTGAAAACCAGATGTCTGTATTAGTGCTGCACCAATCTGCTCAAGAACCTCTATCTGATGACTTATATAATATGAGTTACCTAGGGAGTTCTGAAATAATATAAAATCCTCAACAAATCCCTCGTTATCAGTGGCATAATATTCAAAAAATTGACCTTTCTCCGACTCCGTGATTGTTGCACCTATATTAGCGAATTGATCCTCCTGCTCTAGCGAAAGAACAGCTATTCTAGCACAGTTATATCTCAAATATCCAGCATAATCAACAGTATCCTGTACTTGCCATGCTGTGATTCTAAGTGGAGCACTGTATATAAATCCAGTACCACTTGAACTAATTAGCGAAGCCAATGTTTCTGGTTTAAAAAATGCAGAAGCTGCAAGATACTTATCATTCATATCCTTCAGATTTGGCAACTTTATCTCAAAATATTTGTCATAAATATTTGATCCTATTGTTACTGGATTTGGATTGAGATAATAATCTTGCTCTGTCCCTTTTTTAATAAGGATCTGTGATGCAGTAACAAATTCAAGATTCTGATCCTGGTACTCAACCGACATTATTAATCCATCTATATTACCAAGATTATATCCTGCTCTAATATGGTATCTAACAGTATCATACATAACCAGCAGGTTAGAAGGAAATACTATTGGTAAATCAATCGTATTAGTTAGCTCCTCTGAATAATCATTGAAAGGTATAATTAGGTTCGAATCCAATGTAACGAACGAGCTTTCATTTATTCTAACAACATTATTTTCTGTCGTATTATGAGTTATTGAATAATTTGCTGATTTATTAAAAACCTGAACAGCATTACTTCTATATCCATTTATCAGTTTATCATATCCAACCACATCGCTTCCAGTATTAACAAAATGTGTCTCTGGTGTTGGTTGATCAGCATACATGTACTCCATTAAAAGATATGGAGTGATTTGAACGTATTTGGATGATGTAGTAAATGCCATTTTTTATCTTATTTTCCGAATTGCAAAAATTTTGGTGAGTAGTGTATACCAGCACCTATATAAAATCCAGGAGTTATTCCTGCGTTTGTCCCAGAAAGACCATAGCCAATCTGTATTCCCAGACCGAATTCCTTCCTAGCAGCTTTTAAAGCTTTTCTAGTATCCGGGCTATCCGTTATATCAAAAGAATTTATATCATTAAAAATTAGTCCCGGATAGGTTGTACTTACCCTAGTCATCATTCTTTTCGTTTTGGGATCTCTATAAATTCCCGTCGTTATGTCAATATTCTGTTCCATTAAAAGAGATGTTAACCCCGGAACAATGGAAGCTGCATATTTAGTCGGATCAGTTGGATCAACTTGCAGATTTATAACATATGGTGTTTTTCCGGTTATTTTCAATTTATTATTTCCCGTCATCTGTGGATTATGTACAAAGTTTATTGACTCGTCACCATTAGGGTCTTTAACTATTGTGGATGCTACATTAACGCTGTCCCTAATCTCCGTTACCATATTAATAACAGAATTTGGTGTATTTCCTCTTCCATTAGATTTAAGA
>Ga0181348_1001438_pt1 | contig 10492 bp, 20 predicted proteins | sample Su13VDMM110DN_FD_130092 | JGI IMG/M metagenome (GOLD analysis project Ga0181348, IMG submission 130092) | Freshwater viral communities from Lake Michigan, USA - Su13.VD.MM110.D.N | ecosystem: Environmental > Aquatic > Freshwater > Lake | place: USA: Michigan | collected 2013-07-16
ATACCCCAGACAACAAATTAAGAATGTTGTCAAGAGTGGCTATATTGAAACATCTAAAACTGATGACAGATTGATTGCTGAAGAATATATCAATTCATTTATTGGCAATTACGAGGTTGGAATTTGCGAAGTGACAGAGATGAATATTCTGTCCCTCAAAAGAGTTTACACCTATGATGAATGGGTTGAGAAATACAAACCAATTAAGAATCAATTCGAGGAAACTAGTTTTGAGGGATGTTCTTTCGATTATTCTGAAGATGACCAATGGGAATTTGTAAAGAAGCAGAATCCAGAAAACATTTGGACAATGGTTGATTCTGATGATTGTTTTGTTATAATCTCCGGATGCCATTGGGTAAATCGAGAAAGTTATTTTATCACTGAACTACCTGTTGAAAAAGAAGACTTGTCAACTGAGTTTCTTGTGATAGAATAGAGTACACAGAATCCGCTCATAGTTCTGTGTCCCATCCCTCTTCTCCGCTCATAGGAAGAGGGATTTTTTTGCGATTGTTTTTAAGGAATGGTAAATACCATTCCTATATTTTATTGTCAAAAATATTTTTTCTTGACAAGTTAAGTTTCTTAATATACACTAGTATATGAAACACGTATTGTATGAAGTTACAGATAATTGGGATATTATCATCAAGTTAACTTTTGAAAATTACAGTTATCTGAACGCATTTATTGAGCAACATACTGCAGATAAAAAGTATGAGCCAAAATTTCTCGTTCTTGAAATGAATGATGAAGGCGATATTGATTTCATTAGAACATATAATGGAACTAAAGAAGTTTCCAAAAAATATGTTGTGGACTATATAGATTAGTGGTATTATAAGGGTGTTCAAGAAGACTTCAGCTTCTTGAACAAGCGCAGAATGTGGTGATTCTGCAAAGTTGTGTGAAGAATGTTTATCTCCTTACCGTTTCGTTCTGTCAGCATTCTTCACACTCTTAAAAAATTATGAACGACATTCTTTTAAAAGTAGATTTTCCAACTAAGCCACAAACCCTTTATCTATATAAGGGTAAATATAAGGTTATTAAGGATGAATTTTTAGAAGGAGTAAATGTCATAAGAACTTATAAGTGCTCCGAAGGTTATTTTAGTTATACTTCTATATGGCATCCAGGATTTCAATACCATTATGAAATAGAAACTGAAAGATGTAAATCAAGATTCTTTGGTGGTGAATGGTTTGAAATTATTGATGGTGGGTAGCTTAAATAAAGCAGAGGACATAAACCTTTGATATGGGTGCAAATCCCATCCCATCAATAAGGGCTTGTAGTTTAATGGCAAAACATGGGACTCATAATCCCTCGAAGAAAGTTCAATTCTTTCCTGGCCCATTAAGTTTTAGTATACCTTTGTCAAACTCCCAATGACAGTTAGGGCAAAGGTATACTAAATTTGATATATCATTTATTTCCTTGATTTTTGTATGTAAATCAAATGAAGAAATTGATTTAATATGACAAGCTTCAACGTGTTTATCATATCCGCAATTTTTACAGCACTTTTCAATTCCAGCACGTAGTAAAGTTTTTCTTGCGTATTCTCTAATCGTACAATACCTAGCAGCTTTTTTTCCATCTCTAGTTGCTTCATACAGAGTTTTATCGTCATAATAAAATCTACCTTTAATTGGAGATCTAACCCAAGTTGAACAATCTTTGCAGTATGATAATGCAGAAGGAATAGGAGTATTACACTCTTTGCAATTACCCTCTAATGCTCTTTTTGGTGAAGTTTTATTAGTGTAAGAGGCAGAGCAAGAACGAGAGCAAAAATTATTTGGATCTCGTTTTATATTAGAATTTTTTTTGTTGAAAGTTTTATTACAATTCAAACACTCGACATCAGAATAAAATAAATACTTTTGGCTTTTGCGATATTCGGTAGCACATTCTCTTGAACAAAAATGAGTAGAACTTCTTTTGATTTCTGCTGGCTTTTTGAAAAATTGTGTGTTACAATGATGACATAAGATGTTTGGTAGTGGTTTCGAAGTACTCATATATATTTTATACAACGATTATTTGTTCCATTCCTTCTTCTTCCACTTTGTTTCTGGTTGGTTGGTGTTTTGCATGTCCTACTCCTCCCCTCATTGAAATATATGAGGGGATTTTTTTGACAAGATATAAACCTCGTGATATATTACTATTGAGGATAAGAAATGCCAAACGATACATTAAACTATTTATCAGACAAATCAGAACACGATTTGTTGGTTATTCTTGAGGGCTTTAAAATGCTCTTGGCTGATGCAGAATTGTTTGATATGCTTGCTGAAAAATTAGATTTATCTGATGATGCTCTTGTACAAATCCGTGAAGATGTTAGCAAGTTTATGGAAGACGTGGTATAATTTTTTTGTCGGAGAGGTGGCTGAGTGGTCGATAGCGACTGTCTTGAAAACAGTTAACGTGAAAGCGTTCGCAGGTTCGAATCCTGTCCTCTCCTTTTCTGGAAAACACTATGACACTAAGCGAAGCAATAAACGAATTAAAAAATAATAAAGTTGTACGAAGAACTAATTCGAATAAGTCTTATTGTTTTGATGCTAATACTAAAAAGTTTGGCATTATGATTAGATATAACCAAATTGAAGGTGTCAAGTACGATATTAAATATTCAAAACAAGACACGATTAGTTTCTATGCTGATGATTTTTTAGCAGATGATTGGATAGTAGAATAAATGACACTAGAACAAGCAAATAAAATTAGAGACAGAGTGGATGAATTAAATAAATTATATCCAATCAAACTGTGTTACCAGATGATTTGCACAAGTCTTGATAATTTTGCTGTTACCATCACTTATAATTACACTGAAAATGAGTGGATGGAATTTTACGGTATCAATCATATTTATGCTCAAGTTATGGATAAGCTTTCTGGCTTTCAATTTGCAATTGAAGCAATGAAAGCACATCAAGAAGAATATAGCGATTTAAAGTTTTCTCACTCTGACTTGCCTTTGGGGTAGGATAAATAATCAAAACAGAGTGAGTCTCATCCCTTCCAGTTTAGTAGTGTTTTCTGGAAGGGATTTTTTATTTGAAGCTTTATTTCAGGTTTGGTATCTACCAAACCTTTAAAAATTTGTCAAATATAAATACTGTAACTAAATACTTGAACTAAATACTTGAACTAAATACTTGAGGAACTGAAGAAAAGACTTGACAGACTATATAGTATAGTCTATACTATTGATGTAGGGATACAAAGTAAGCCTTACAAGAGAGAAGCCAATCAATGCGTTTTTTTAGTGCGAAAGAGCAAACTGGAGTAGAAACCAAAGTTTCAACTCCTTACGATGTTGCAAGTCATCTTGCTTACTCCAAGGGTTTTATGACCTTGAAAGAGTACACCGACTATGTAGTCAATAACAAGATGACAGGTTTCAAGCCTGACCCAACCAAGTATGCTCAGTATACTACCGCTTGGAACTTCTTGGGAACATCAAAGACTCAATACTACAAGAATCGTAGTATGATTCTCATTGCAAGTCGGAATCAGGAAGCAATCAACCTTAAGACCATCGAGACCAAGGCTCGTCGCAAGGCGGAACGTCTTCAAGCACAACTTTCCCAACAGGAGTTGGAGTTAGTAGTGCCAACTAAAGAAGAAATCAATGTCTTTACTCCTGAGCAAGTGATTGACATCTTGGTTGAATCTGATGCAAGTACTGAATACATTGCTCAGTTTATCAAGAGCCAAAAGGTGACTGACGCTTATGCAGTCAAGATTTTGCTCAACCTGCTTAGTAGCAAAGTCAAGATGCCAACCGCAGTCTGACCCTGAACCTCTCCCCTCCAGAAATGGAGGGGAGAAAAACTTGACAAAAACCTTTAGTCATTGTAATACAATGACTATTGACAAATGTCAAAAAATTTTATAAAATATCATTAGTGTAGAGATACACAAAATAAATTGTCAAGGTAAAAAATTGAAAAAGATTCATCTTTCAAATTTCCGTAAAAAGTTTGATGACAAGTCGTATCAGATTGTCAAGGAAGCTATCGGCAAGAACTCTTTTGCTGCCAGTGAAATCAACATTCAGAAAATCGTAGATAATATTTCAGACCCAGTTGTGAAAAAGAAGTTCACTCATTGGTCAGATGGTTATGATTTTGCTGTATTGAGCTAAAAGGTAGTTTATCGAGCAATACATAATAAAAAAATTAGTTTGGTTCTCACGGAGTAAAAAAAGAAAAAATTTCTGTTTTTACCATCCAGATATTGATAGCTATATTGCCCTTAAGTCAATAATCTAGCAGGCCAACAAACATCCCTTTTATTTTTTAAAAGGGATGTTTTAATTTGACATCTCTTGCTATATGGGTTATTATATATTCGAGGATAACAATATGGGACTTGACAACATTTGGAAAAAAAGTAAGGACGAAGCCGGAGTCGTTGAAGGCGAGTTTAAGATTTGCGGCGGTATGTTTTCTGGCTCTGGAAACGATTCATTCCGTGGCAAAGTTTACGCTCGTCTAGTAGAAGATATTACTGGTGTTTCTCTATATGGCGACCCGGAAACATTTGAGACTCCAAGCGAAACTGTTAAGCAGATGGCAGATGATTTGGAAGCAACAGAATGGCGAGATTCATATATCCAAAACTATGACATTGAAGAACAAGAATTCAAAGATTTAGTCAGGATGTTTAGGCTTCATGCTGATGCTGGTCATTATTTACTTGCTTGGTATTAATGACTATCAATCTTCGTAAAAACATCGCACGGTTTATCTACATTATTGACCAAACAACAAATGTAGATAGCCGTGCAAACATTCTCAAAGAACTTGACCTTACTGAAAATGAATTTCAGGAGCTGGTCTCTAATCTTTTGCAATTTAGCAATTCTGATAATAGGGAATTTTATTGCTGTAATCCTGAATATCATGGATTCATTGAAACATTCAAAATTATTTCAGAGAAAACTGAAACAGAATTCTTAATCTAGTATCTTATGCGTTGAAAATACGTATAATAATAACAGGCCTTAGTTACATAAGGCAAAAAAACAGGCAAGATCCCTCCACTTGCCTGTTTTTCCTTGATATATTTTATAGGAATGATACTTATCATTCCTATATTTTTTTATCAAATATTTTTTCTCTTGAAATCTTATCATATAACAGATATAATATGTCTGTTATGATTATTTCCTTCGAAGCGTCAGCAAGTGAAGACACAACTTTATTTGGTTATTTCTCTATGGAGTATGACCCAGAATTCTTCTCTGATATTAGAGAAAACCTTACAGATATACCCAAAAACAAACCACTTGCCTTTAAACTTGATACTGATAATGTGAAATTACTACAAGGCGCATTTCACACTATCCGTAGAATTATCTGCGTTCCAGACGTTGAACAGCAAAAATTCACTTATGTATTTAAGCGCAATTTTCAAGCAGGGACAGCAAAAAAATTCAAGTATGCTAAATTACACATAGACAAAGATTACTTTTACTTTACTGGTCATCACGAAAATTTAGATGGAACAAAGCCAGTAGAATTCCAATCTTTAAATTTTGATGCTCGTTTTATCGATACTATTCAAAATCAATATATCAAGCATCAAGAAAACATGGTAAACTAGACTATGGAACCTACAGTGTGGATTTACTTTTCAAAAACAGGTACAGGGTACGAACTTAAAGGTTCTGATATAATTTCAGGCTTTGATGCATTTATTAATGTTGATGGCACTTATATGGTAGAGTATGCCTTCTCTGATATGAAGAATTCGATGCACTTCTTTATATATGAGTGGGACAATTCACAGAAGAAGCGCAGAACAATTTTTGAAGGATACCAGAGAGAAAATATTTTGGTGAACTTTGCAAAGAATGTTGATATGTGTCATTTAGTTAGACAAGCAATTTACAAAGAATACCTAATGGATAATGAAGAATTGGAGTTAGAGAAAAATGCAAACTCTTGAACAGAAAATAAAGCATCTGAAAAAGACAATTGAAACATTATGGCATGGTGTTTCTGAAACTAAGGAAGGCGATTACCCACGTATAATTTCACTTTATAAAGAAGTGTTGATGCATGATTACCACGATGCTGATTCTTGGGAAAATATGATTTGGCTTATGTGGAGTATGGCAATCAACAAGCAAGATACAGTGTGGCTATTCCAAGCAGAAAAGTTCGCAAAACGCTATCTTTCTCTTAATCCAAATGGTTATCGTGCTTATGAATACCTTGGTCAATTCTATCGTATTATGTATGTAGATTTGAAGTTGGCAATTAGATATTATGAATCTGCAATTAGATGGAAAGATGCTCCGAAAAGCACTCATCATTCTCTTATTAGTGTGTGTGAAAAATCTGGTGATAAAATAAGAGCCATTGGATATTGCAAAATGACTCTTGCACGATTCCCCAATGACCCTTACACTAAAAGTAAATTGGAAGTATTGACCAAGCTTTAGGCTTGGTCATCTTCTTTTTTGAGTATAAATAGAATTGATAGGCCAAAACAAACTAGAGTACCTATGATACTAAAAAATGCCATTTTTGAGCCCTCCCATACAATGAAAGAAATAGTAACAGCAATTTATCAAAATGGAGAGTTTACAGATAATAATATCTTAAAACCTCATTTGACAGATAGAATTGGAATAAGAATGAAGTTTCCCGAAGGCGCTGGATGTATCTTATGGACTAACGGGAAGAAATACTATGCAGTTTGCGAAGCGTTTGGAACAGTCTTCACTATTAATATTCCACGTAACATAGGTGATGACATTTGGGATAGATTTAAAACATACTATGAAGGAAATTATTCTTACAAACCATTCTAGGGATGATATTTATCATCCCTAATTTTTTTTGTCAAATATTTTTATTTTACTTGCACACCATATACACGATGATATAATAAGTCATCAAACCAAGGAGTCTGAAATGACGAAAAAAGAAGTTATCAATCTGTTTATGAGTGCTGTTGGTCAATACACCTCTGCAATCGACAAGACAGCAGAATCAAACATTCAGTTTAAGAAGAGCGTTTATGCCCTTGAAGACGCAGTAAATCTCATCTATCGCAATGTTGATGCAAAAGAACTTGGAAGCAATGCAGAAGCACGAAATGCAAAGGTTTCTGAAAAGACCCAAGAACTGATTGTTGCAAAGCGTGAAGCAGAGTATCTCTTGGAGACTGCTCGTGCTAATGAATCTCGCATCAAAGCAGAAGTAGACCAGATGAAGTATATCATCCGTGCTTTGGAAGCGAAAGAAGAAGCATAGTTGTGTAAAAGAGGGCTGAAAAGCCCTCTTTTCTTTTAAAAATATTGATAAATAACTTAAGGCACGGTAAATACCGTGCCTTTAAAATATTGTCAAATAAATTTATTTTCTTGACATCTATACAATATATGTTATACTATTCTTGTAAGGAGTTAGAGATGGAAATTTCAATTCAGGGTGTTACAAAGGTCAATTACGAACTAGTGATTGATGAAGATGTGTTCAATGAGGCTTGTGAAGAGGCTGGACTTGACCCAGCAAATTTCAAGAAGTTCACCAAAGATGATTGGGATGAACTGAATCCTCATCTCGTACAGGCTGTTGTTGACAATGAATCAGATATAGACTATACTGAAATACACGTTGAGACTTCAGTATTTGCTGATACACTAACTATTGATGACAGTGACAATGTGACCACTGTTTACTACGATAAGAATCGTAAGGCAGATTCAGTAGAGATTCAGTAAGGAAGGAATGGAGGGACGAAAGTCCCTCCAAGCTTGATTATGCTATTAGATGATTATCCTATCGTCATTTGGTTTATTCGCAAAAGTAGAAACAGTTATTGTTTGTATGATTCTTGCAATCAACTCGTGATGAGAAGAGACGAAAAAAGAAAGAAAGAAATATACCAATATTGCGAAGATAATGGTATAGATATTCAAGAAGAGTTCTAAAATAAATCCCAAGAAAAATCTTGGGATTTATCTTTAGTTATGGTAATACCATAACTGAAAAAATTTATCAAATAAAAATATATCCCTTGACTTTCGCCAAGGGATATGATATATGTTAGCGAATCTCAAACAAGAAAGTTGGAGATTCTACCACTGGAGTTATCGCATATGGCTCGAACATCTTATCAAGCTTAGAACTGTAGATATAGGTTTTTCCAGAGAAATTTCCGTTGTCAGGGTTCAATTGATAGATTTCGTTACCAAACCCACTGTTCATACTATTGAAGTAATTATAGTCTGGTACGAAATCATTGTAGACAAAGAAATAGAAGCTAGATGGATTAGCCTTGTATTGAGTTACAATGAATGACTTGCCATCAAACCAAGTTCCTTGACCAACATAGCCAATACAGGACGACCTATCGCTTACATCCTCAAGTCTGACTCTCATTACCATCCGTTGTGTAGTAGTGTTTTCCATACCTACATATTACAGGCAAATATACAGTCTTGCAATATTTATTTATGTAATGAGTATTAACTAAATAGTTCTTGCATTCATACTACAGATGGCGTAATATATTGATGTGAGGTTGGAGTCGTACACTTCCTCACTCCAGTAAGAGTCCTAAACGGCTAGAGTCTATTGCGAGACTCAAATAAGGGTAGCAACCTTGGAGTGGTTAAATCCACAATCTCTTACTGCCCTTGGCAGGGGCTGACGCAAACAGTTATGTCAAGGCAAATTATTTGTGGTTAGATACTATGCTCTCTTTGGAGACACGGGTATCATCGGAGGCAGAGACCATCGAAAGAACTGCCCTTGTGTTCCGTACTGGTTGAAATCCAGCTAACCACAAATCCACAATAAATCCCCTAAGAATTTTCTTGGGGGTTTATTCTAGTTATGGTATTACCATAACTAAAGTTATTTCACTATTTTTTTTAATTTTCTTACAATCTATACACAAGATGATATAATCTATTTGTAAGTGAGGTAAGCAGAATGTCAGTTGAAACTTTGACGTATTGGGATTCGCAGTACATCTTTGACACTATTGGTTTAGGTGAAGAAGAGCAGGATGAGTTCCTTAAGAACTTTGAAACAGGTCATCCTAACACAGCGATGGCAATGGTTTTTACTTTTAAATTCTTCACAATGTTAGCAGATTACTTGGAGGGTCTCGACAACAAGAAACCACTTGAAGAATTGAAATCAGCAAAGCACTGGCGACCAGACGCCAGATATGTGAACGTTTCGTTCTAATCGATAAATCCCAAGATAACTCTTGGGATTTATTTTCTTGCAATGTCTTTATATCTGAGATAATATATCACTATGTACACACATATTGTAATCTCCCGTCATCTAGCAGTAGATGGCACGACAACATTTTATGTAATTGAGAAGAGCAAGAATTCTTCCAGTATCATTTGGAATGGTACTAACAAGCAAGCTGCTTATCAGGTTGCCTATCGTAATGCTCGCAAAGAGAACCTTCCGCTGTATGATACCCAGTACCGCCCAGAAGTAGACAAAAATGGCGTAAAGCACATCATTCCTATTGGCAATGAACTGCTCGAAGTAAATAATTAAAACAAGCCCGAAAGGGCTTGTTTTCTTATAACATTCTGGTATAATTAGGTAACGACAATGAAGTGGATATATCTAATGGCTACAATTTTCATCATCCCATTTGCATTTTTTGCGTGTGGATTTCTTACAATCGCTTGCACTATTGATAAGTATGTAAGAGAACAATCTAAATAATAATAAATCCCAAGAAAATTCTTGGGATTTATTTTCAGGGATGGTCTTTACCATCCCTTCATTTTTTCCTCAACTTTTTTTCTTTCACTGGCTTAACGCAATTGAGTGCTACAGCTTCTCCGCCAACATTTATTTCATTTGGTAATGGATTTTCTTTTACCATTACACTCATCTTACAATCTTTGCACTCTAAAGAATAACAATCCCCGCCTAATACATTCCAGTATTTGACATTATGTCCACGATATATAGCAGTTTCTTTTGCTTCTGCCATAAGCTCCAGTGCGTTCATGATTCCCATGCTGTTAGTATATCAGAAAAATAATACTTGCACACGTATATAATATTTGGTATATTAGTGCTATGAGAACAGTACTTTGGAACAACACAGAGCGATGGTTCAATCATCATCATTATGAACTATTGATAGAGGATGTCACTGGTTTTGACCTGAAGAAAAGCCTGTGTGAAGAATCTGTCAAGTATATGGCAAAAAGATTATCAGAGACTAAATATCAAAGGCGATTTAAGACATTGTATACCATTTACGAAAATGAATACAATGCACTGGTAGAAAAATTCAACAATCAAGCAGAGAACAATGGAAATATTGAGGTAGCGTGATGAAAAAATTCAAGAAGTTTATTGAAGAACTGGCTATTGCATCAGGAACAGAAATGATGCGAGCAAGCCAGATGCGTCCAAGTACTTTCAAAGACAAGTCAAAGTACTCCAGAAAGCAGAAG
>Ga0181348_1001439_pt1 | contig 10491 bp, 9 predicted proteins | sample Su13VDMM110DN_FD_130092 | JGI IMG/M metagenome (GOLD analysis project Ga0181348, IMG submission 130092) | Freshwater viral communities from Lake Michigan, USA - Su13.VD.MM110.D.N | ecosystem: Environmental > Aquatic > Freshwater > Lake | place: USA: Michigan | collected 2013-07-16
AACTAAAGCTTCTGCTATTTCTTCGGTAGAAACTCCGTCTTCTTCATCTTCAGCTACTGGAGAAGGAACTTGTCCGACTACTGGAGCTGGAGCTGGAACTTGTTGAGCTGTTGGATCAACGGGCAATGGAGAGTGAACTGGAGCAGCAGCAGGAGCAGCTTCTTCTTCTTCCAATTCTGCTAGAAGTTCATCCAAACTAACTTCTTCCATGTCGTCAGATGGAGCTAATACATCACCCATGTCATCAGAACCCATGTCTTCAGATACTTCAGTTTCCAATTCAGCTAGAATTTCGTCTAGTTCTCTACTAGTTACTTCGGCGCCCTCTTCGACATCAGCATCTTCTTCAAGTGTTGCGCCGAATTGTTGTTCACCAACAGCAGTTGTGTTGTTGTTAGCAACAGGTGATGGTTTTACTGGTATTGCAGTCTTAGCTGTAAGACCACGATCTTTACCAATATTAGAAGATCCAAGCTTTTCTTCAATTGTGTCTTCTTCGGAGTCGGCTTCTTCAGCCATTTCTTCTTTGAGTTTGTCTGCGAACATTTCTTTCATGCTTGCAGCAAAATTTTCTTCAAGGAATGTTTTTGCATTTGCTAGGGCTGTTTCACGAACAGCTTTTGCGTCCGCAATGCTTTCTTTTAATAGATCGCTCATAATTATATTTCTGTCTTTCTTATTGTTATTTGTTGGTGAAGCTATTGAAGAACTCCAAAGAAGATAAAATGATATGACATCAAAGAATGATGTATTTGAATAATAAATATAATATAAAATGGAAATAAATAAAAATATTTTATATTTATTGATATATGCCTGCAAAAAGTGAAAAACAAGCCAGACTATTTAAATTGGTGAGAGCCTTGCAAAAAGGTGGAATTAAACCCAAAGAAGTATCTCCACAAATTCGTATAATGGCTAGTACTATCAAACCAAGTAGTGTAAAACATTTTACCAAAGTAAAAGAAATCATTCGTAGATTAAAAGAGAATGAATATAGTTTGGGCAAAATTAAAAAAGTTAGTGGTATAAGTTTTAAAAAACATTTATCTAAACAAGTTGGATTACCATTTGATCTAAAAGAACTACAAGTATTTCAAACCAAAGAAAATGGCTTTAGTGGGTTTGGTAAAACTAAATTTAAAGAAAATAAAAGTACCAATGAAGTTTCCACAGAAGTCAATAGCAATGGTACAAATAAAAAATATGTTTTCAAAAAATTAATTGATAACGACAGTAAAGAACATAAATACGCTTGTATTATTCAACGAACATTTCCAGATAAACCAGATAAAGAGATATTAGATCTATTAAGTAATAGTTTCGACTCCGAAAATCTTGCAGAAAAAACTAAAACATTAGCTGATTTTATCGATAGAATTAATACAACATTAGGATCAATGTAATATTATGCCATACAATTTTAATCCCAATTTTAACAAACATCTTAATACTAAAAAAGATAATTACAAGTTCATAAAAAGAACTGGTGATGAAACGCCATATTCTAATCCAGATGTACGTGCAATGAATAATAATTATAACAATTATAAGAGTCCAAAATTAATCAATTTTTTAAATAATGATAATTTTGAAGAAGATGTCAAGATTTATAAGTTGGAAGATTTAGACCATCCAAATGGATGGGACTTTTCAGAGTTAGATATGTTGGGGGAAATGAATTTCAGAATAGACGATGACTATAAAATGTTTTCTGAAGTCGAAATTCCATCTTTAAAGATGGAAAATGAAAAAATAAAAGCCTTCGTGTATAAAACAGACGAAGGCTATGTTCTGGAAACTAATAGAAAATATGTATTCGAAACATTTGATAAAATGTTAGAATATATAGACTCTATTCCAATTAATCGATACTAACTGAACTTTGTTGTCCGTGTGTTTGATGTGATTGCGGAGATTCATTAATTGGATCCGCAATTTCAAAATATCTCTCTAAACGACGACCAACTTCTTCATACAACATTTCAAGTTGTTTTTCAATAGCTTTCATCTTTTGAGCTTCTTCGTACATCTTAGCGGCATCACGTTTGATTTCTTTCATGTCACGTTCTACCATTTTAGCTTCCATCCATTCGTTACATTCTTTGATAGCATAACGTTCCGCCAAATTAACAGCCTCCATTATTTTATGGGCGGTTTCGTACACACTATCAGCTTTTAAACCTTTACGATATTCATTATATGATTTAATCGTTTCCACCATATTCTTCTTTTCATATACGGTGAGAGGAGTATATGCATGTTCAGTGGAGTTTTCTAGTAAATGTTTTAATTTCATATATAATAAATATTATAGTTCTGATAGAATGTTGTGGATAATTCTTTCAACATTACTATATGGGTTAATGATTGTTTTGTGTTGTTCAAAGCTTTCATTAATTTTTCCTTGTGGGTACATAAAAGCTCCTTGTGTACTTGGATTGCTTACGAAGTCGAAAGCGATCAAATCAAAATCGTCTTGTACAACATCTGCATTTTCACGCATGTCTTTTTTAACACTGCCCAATCCCCGACTACTGATACCCAAAAGAATACCGGATTGTAATAAGTCTCGCAAGATATTACCACTTGGAGTAGGCAGAATTTCTACTGTTCCAACTAAATCTTTACCATCCCAACTCATATCCGTTATGTTATGACTAACATTCTTTAAATTAACAACACTGCTTTCTGGATGATCTAATTCGCCCATAGCTCGACGTTGCTTTACAAAATTTTCCATGTATTTTTCGGCTTCTCTCTTTAATACATCTACTGGATATAAACGGCCGTTTTGATTTTTTGCATCGGCTCGTTGTAGTACACCACTAACGAGTAGTTTTCCGTCTTTAAGTGATTCATTTAAAGCTGACTTGTTAAACTCAAATGGTATTACATCGATTAATACTTGTTTCATGTTATTGTTTTGATTGTGTAGAAGGTTGTTGTTCAGCACCGGTTTCTGGTGGAGTAGGAGTTGATTCCTCTTCATCAGATGTAATAGTGTTTGTTGGAGTAGCCGATTGTTGAGGCGATACTAATGCTTTTGATTTGGCAACTTGGTACTGATCTTTTGGTTTCAAATTATCGGCATTTCCTAAAATTTTAACTTTAAATCCTGGTTTAATAAAGAATTTAGCAACCTTCTGTTTATTTTCCTCTCGGCCTACGATTATGATTACATATCTATCATAATAATAATCTATAGCCACACCGGTAACATTAATTGTGTAGTCAGTCTCAGGCTGTTTGTATCCTTTACTGGCTCTTACAACAATCTTTTTACCTAAAATTTTATCTTGTATATTTTTTTGTAAATTATTCTTTAATACTTCGGTGCTATTCTTTAATTTAGTATCAAATGCTGTAAAATCAGGCAATACATCATAACTTTTGATATCAATCGTTGGATCCACTTTTGATTTCTGTTGTGGAACTTTAGCTGTTGGAATCGGTTGTTGTGGGGGTTGTGGGGGTTGTGGGGGTTGTGGGGACTGTTGTTGAACTGGTTGACCTTCTTGTTCATATTTCAACCCATTGAATCCTTCGGTAAATGGTAAACTACCTTGTTTGTATCCAACTAAATTTGGGTCTAAATTAGGGTCGTTGTGTTGTACCAATCCGTTTTCATCTGTATATGTCGAACCCAATTCAATCGATTGTGCCGGTGTTGCGTAAGCCGGACCACTGTACATTTGATTTTCTAACTTATATCTGGGACTTCTTTTGATAGCTTTAGCTAATTTATATCCGAGTTGTGTATAAGTAGCTGGTCTAGCGCCTCTTTTAGAAAAAGCAAATGGGGTTCTTGCCGCATCTCCGCCTACAGCAACTGGGCCAGAAGCAACTGGGCCAGTACCTGTAGTACTAGCTTCGTTTTTAGCTCTTAATTTACTTAAGAGTTTTTTAATCTTGAGTTTTAAGCGTGGCTTCATTCTTTAACTTTTCGATTTCTTCAACTAATTCGTAAGCATTTAACAATGTATTTAATTGATTTTCTTTTACTACACCGGTTACGTTTTTATTGGAAAATTGATTAACTACTTCCGTAATTTTAATCTTCACTATATCTGAATTAATTGTTTGAAGATTTTCTTTTAGAATGACACTAACTCTTTTATATTCTTCGTTAACAAATTTGGTAAATTTACTTGAATTGCTAATATTAGTAATATACTCTTTAAGTAGTTTCTTTTGTGATGGTAATAAATTACTATATTTTGTATTGAAATTTTCTATCAAAAACTTATAGGCTAACAATCTTACGTCTGCACTTTGACTTCCATAAACATCCAAACTTTCTTCTCCACTCTTCTTTTCTTTTGTTAAATTTTCCACGACATATTCACGTGACTCCAATATTTCAGTCATGTCAAACTTAACTTCTTGATCTGTTTGATTTTCAAAAAGCTTATATACAGATGCGTATAATTTATAATTTGGAATTTTGTTCTTTAAAAATTCATCAATATTATACTTTTCTTTTATCTCTTTAATAATATTATACTTCTGTTTATTTAATTCACGTTCGTCTAATTTAGATCTGGTCTGTAGTACCACGGTTAATATACGATCAGCAGAATTTTCATCTTTACTGGACTGCTGTAGTATAAAATTATATAGTTGCGCTTCTTTGCCAAGTTCTTTACTTTCGTGGAAATACTTAAACATTAAGTTTTTAGTAAACGACTCATCTCTACCCGCCAAAATATCAGATGTTATTTGACGTGTAAGAAGCTCAAACAATATCCCAGCATTCTTAAATTTCGAATGTTTTGCTTTCTTATGCATATTATTATTTATAAATATAGATAAACTGTGTAAATATATAGGAATTGTGTTATTCTTTTACATTTATTTCATCCATGTAAGATTTTTCATCTCCTTCTCTCAAAATTTTCTTTTCATCGTCTACAGTATTTAACATATCACTTAAACCTTTAAGTGATTCCAGTGATAATGGCGATTTGTTTTTATATTTATGTGTTATGGAAAGATCCGGTTTTCTATTATTTTCTAAATTACCGAGGGGATCTTCTCCATATGGATATTTACTTGCGTCTTTTCTGCCAGTTTGATCTCTTTCCGCTAATTTTGGGGGCGATCCACTAGGTGTACTTTCTTTATCCGCTGGTTTTTCTTCCGTTGGTGACTTTTCAGCTGAAGTATCCGTTGGTGATATTGTATCTGATGCTTCCGTATCAGCAGCTGCATCACCAGTGTCTCCCTCATCTTTATCGTTAGATTGTAAGAATTTAATTGCTGGATCGTTACCTTCTTCTTCGATTTGTTTAAATCTATAAGTTCCTTTAGCATCATCAATTAATTGTTTTTGTAAATCGATCATATCCTGATCGCTCAAACCGAAAACATTTTCATAAATCCACTTTTTACTAAAGAATTTATTCTCTTGCATGTCTTTGCCAACTTCAACTTTACTCTTCCAAACATCGATCTTTTCTTTTTCAAATATTGTAGACGGATTTGTTAACTCTAATGTAAAGTCTACTAATGATTCATCACGATAACCCTGTGAATACAAGTGAATAACTGCGATCTTATTTAATTCACTAACAATGATTCGTTGTACACGTTGAATTGTACGTGCAAAACGTATATCTTCAGCTGCTAATGTAGCTTTACCACTAAGCGATTCGTCGTATCCTAAAAATGCTTTTGGAATCTTAAGTGCTGCCATCATCTTGTTACGTAGATATTCAATATCATCTGTTCCGGTCCATTCAAGACCAGGCAAATTATCAATACTAGTACCACTATCACTACCACGGACAGGTAAGAAAAAGTCTTCTACCATGTTTTGTAGATTGAATTTTAAATTATAATCCCCAGTCTGTTGATCCAAATATGGAGTCTTTTTCATTTGGTCCATAATACGTTGCATATGATTATCAACTTCATTTGGAGGAATATTACCAATGTCAACTTTAAAGATTCGCTTTTCCGGAGCACGCATGATACGGTGAATTAACATTGCGTCTTCCATCAAACTCAACTGTTTCCATACACGTCGAGCGCCTTCTAACATACTCTTACCATATGGTAAGAAATTGCTATCACTCAACAAACGGAAGTGTGCAATTTGATAATTTTCTAAATCTTCAAGTTTGTTTCCGTATGGGAGATTAACTTGAAATTTAACAAAGCTCTTGTTTGTTAATTGCGCATTTTCTACACGGGTAACATAATAGGTGCTTAATGGTTCAACTAAATAGACTCCGTACTCAGGACTAATATGTAAACGAAGATAAAAATCTCCATACTTAACCATACATCGAGTCCAACTCCATAAATTAAATTCAATGTTCAGAATATCATAGAATAAGTTATGAAGAATATTTTTGATTTCATCATTTGTAGACTTAATATGTAAAATATCACCCATTTCATTTCGCGTTGTACATTCATCTGCATAAATGTCCAATGCAGAGGCTAGAATTGGATCCATATCCATTGTATTATGGACGAAACAAGAATCCGTAGCAAAATTCTGATACTTTTCAACCGTAACATCGTAAACTTCTATTTCTCCTATATATTCAATATCAACAATTTTGTGATTAAGAGATGATTCTATATAATTTTTAAATGATTTCCACTCAATGTTATTTTTCTTCAAACGACTCTGTAGAACCGAATAATCACAATTTAAATCTTTAACTAATCCCCAAGATGTTAATTTTCCGTGTTGTTTGTAATAATTTAACGCTTTAATTTTTAATATATCAATTGTTAAATCATCTCTATATTTCGGATTGTTTTTTTCCGTTTGATCTCTATTAACAAATATTTCTTTTAAAGTATTAGATCTTTTATCATTTGATTCAATGGAATGTTGTTTTCCATAGAAAGGATTGTTTATACCAACTCGTTCTCCGTTCCATCTGTGAAATTTTCTATTTTTATATCCAGTTGAATTTTTGATCTTTTCCAACGTATTTTGTTTATTTTCAACCGACCATATAATTTTATTATTTAATTCCGCGTGAAATTTTCTATGATCAGAATCTAACATTATATGTAAATTCTCTGGAAGATTGTTTGTTTTATCAAAATTTTTATGATGAACAACTTCGTTGGAACTTAATTCCCGATTAAATTGTTCGGCGACTATTTTATGTTCTGTTTGCCATCCTTTACTAAAATTATACAAACTTCTATATCCATTGTTGTAGAAATCTTTTTGATAAAAAGGCATCACAGACTCGCCAATTGATAGATCTTCTAATTTTTTATATTCTCCATTTCTCATTAAAAATGGATGTCCGGCACTTCCTATTATGAATTGTCCATTGTCAAAAATTACTTTCCAACACTTTCTAGGACCGCCTTCTTTCTTTCTAGGATGATATGCTTTACCTAATTTTACACTGTCAGTTTCGTGATCGTATGAAAATACATAAAATCTTTCTTGGGGTTTATCTTTATATCTCTCCGTTAGTTCAGCTATAGTTGGTTTAGTACCATCTGGTAGAGGTATGATTGTATCAGGACCAACACAGTCATAATCACGAAATAGTTCTACACGACTACTTTGATATGATAAATTGAAATCTCTTGTATATTGATTATATGAAGTGGTGCGTAATCTATTAAAACGGTCTCTTAAACTATTACGATCTGTAGCATACTGAATTTCATCAGTATCAATAACCTTTAATTTTTTACCGCCAATATTACGAACAATTACATCATTTGAAAACAAACGTTTCAAACGTGCAAATAACGAACGATTTTTTAATTCTTGAAATGATTGATCTGACATATTATTCTAATATATAAGTATTTACATCAACCAAGTTAAACTTTCTTTTTTATCATTAACAGTGAAATCCATTGTTTTATGATGATCAGCGATACCACTCACGTCTCTATGAAAAGTAACCGGACTTGAAACTTTTGATATTTTCGATACCATTGCTTTATTATAAGATATTTGTTCATTTCTAAGCTTTAAAGCAGTTTCACGTACCCATAATCCTATACCCAATGACATAACCAAATCGTCGTTATATCCTCTCATAGCTTCGGCTTTATGACCGTTCCAAATGAAAACATTTAACTCTTCATATAATCGTTTTGATTTCATGACGACGAGTTTTTCACGAAAAAAAGATTCCAGTTTACTAACAACGAGTGGTCTGTTTTTACTGGTTGTTGTAAAGCCAGCTACTAATTTTTTATCAGCCGAATTTAATTTATTAGTGTATGTTTTTTCCACATCAACAACCGTCAAATCAGACGCACTATAAAATGTATTTTGATAATCTCTATCAATAATTTGTTGTAGTGTAGCCCATCCCACATTGTTGTTTTCTACAACAAGCAATGCGTTATTGTACTCTGTCGCCACACTCACCAGTAAATTACCATAATCTTTTGTAGTTAATTGTCCCTTATATTCAGCAACCTGTTCCATCGTTTCAATATCTAAGACGTGAAACGCACTAAAATCTCCGCCATCTCCTCTAGCACAGTCTGCTGTTAATATGTAGTTTTTACTATAATTTGGATAATCCCAGATCCATAGATCTTGATTGTTACCCCGTTTTTCCACGGGATCTTTTAGATGAGTTTGTCTATAAAATTCAAGAACTTCTACACTTACCACTTGATTACCGGATGTACTGAAATCGCAGTCACATTCTTGAGCCGCTCCTTTTACTCCTGATAATTCGGTTTGTTTATCTCTCCATGATTGATCTCTTTCTGGATGTAAATGCCATGGCAATCTAATAGTCTTGAAGTCTCTGTTCTTACCTTCATCGGCTTCAACCCACGTTTTATGAAAGAAGTTACCTACGCCGTTTGGCGTGCTTAATATGATAGCTCTACCACCAGTAGATAATGTATATTGAGCAGATAACCAAATTTCCTCAATGCCATCGATAAATGCAGCTTCGTCAATGATTAGTAATGAGAGTGCTGATGAACGACCTGCTGTACCAGCAGATGAAACCGCTTTGATTTGAGATCCGTTCTTTAAACGTAATGACAATCTATTATCTTCTACACATGGAACTTTTAACCAACTTGGAAGATTGTCATTTGCAAATCTTACCTTAGTGACAATTTCTTTCGCTGTTTCTTGGGTAATACTAATACAAAGAATGTTCTTATCATTATGAAATGTCATTAACCACAAACTATAAGCTGCTGTAAGAGTACTGATACCCATCTGACGACTCTTAAGAACAATGTTTAATTGATTATCAACGAAGTTTTGTAAAGCATCTTCTTGAAATGGATATAGTTCGAATCCAACCGTACCTCTAATAGGATGTTGAATCTTAACATACTTCTTCATGAAGTATATAGGATCTTCTATACACTTCTTATATTCACTTTTTATTATTTCTCTTAGACTTGGCTGACTCATATTTTTCGTCGTACTCTTTTATTTTAGCATTGATGTCTATCAATCCGTCGTTAATTTTTACCAAATCATTAGTCACATCTTCTAATATTTTAGTATAATCTTGGATACCTTCCCATCTTTCAAACGAACCGTCTTCTTCTAAAAATTCAACGGGTTTACCTTGATTTTCATGACAAAATTTTTGACTTTCTTCAAATTTTCTTTTATATTCTTCTAGAATACTACGTTCATTTTTTAAATCCTGTAGTTCATTGTAGACATCAAACACACCCATAAGTTTAAGATCAGTTTGAAATTTTGTAAAACAATCATAACACATCGTTGTTTTGGGCCAAACACGATCATCTAAATAATTACCCCATCGAACATCCATATTACAACATTTACAACGTTGTTCGTTAATAATCGTAGCCCGTTTTGAAACTCTACGTTTGCTTTTATTCTTCCAAACCCATTTGCGTCCTTGACTATCCTCCCATTCTTCACCTTCTTTGCGTTTATTGTTCTCCAAATTGGCATCGTAGCCAATAGTTGTAAACGGGCGTTCGCCGCTAAGATAGTCTTTTACAATCGACAAATTGCTTTTACCTGATGCTTTCTTCATAACAAATATGTATTTAATTTATTTCTTAAACTTACTTCCAAGACCTTTTATAATAAAACTTCCTGTAATTTTAAATGGACTGTTACTAATACTACTATCTCTCACAACTATACCTTCGTGTTTATCCAGATCTCCGATTTCACTGGTAGCACTTTTTAATATTTCATCTCCCAATTTAATTGTGGTTAAATAAACAATGGTATCAGTAATTATTTTGTTTAAATCTATATTAGGCAAATCTTGACTAATATTCTTACTATCAACCGCTTTTAAAAATTGTTCTCTCGTAATTAGTGGAGTAGTAAACTTTAATCCTTTTAACCAGTCTTTTAAAGACTTAGTTACAACTTCCCCCGTAGGATACAATGTAACTGATTGCGTCAAAACACTCGCTAGGTTTGGTTTTGATTTGAAAGTAGTATCAACACTACCCAATACCTTAAAACCACTCTTCATAGCAACCACATTTAATTTGTTTATATAAGATTGC
>Ga0181348_1001441_pt1 | contig 10490 bp, 13 predicted proteins | sample Su13VDMM110DN_FD_130092 | JGI IMG/M metagenome (GOLD analysis project Ga0181348, IMG submission 130092) | Freshwater viral communities from Lake Michigan, USA - Su13.VD.MM110.D.N | ecosystem: Environmental > Aquatic > Freshwater > Lake | place: USA: Michigan | collected 2013-07-16
AACCAACAGCAGGCATACTAAACATACCCTTACCAGAATCAGAATAATTTTCTGTTACGTAACAATTACCATACGGGTTTACATTAGCAGTCATGTTGTAACCAGGGCCCCCGGAGTATTCATCTAGTTTTTGTGATGCAAACATTGCTGCAGGCGCTGTTGTATAATTAGTAGGATGTGTGAAGTTACTCATATCATTACCATCCGCTAAAGAGGACGCATCTTTTGTATAATTATATTTTGAAGCGGAACTCTCACCTGCTATGGGAGCAACAACATATGCCCATATTTCAAAATCATCAGCTTTTTTAATTGCACCTGCATTTAAATCGCCGCCTATATTTGATCCAGGTGTTTTATAATTTATAACATCACTACCTACAATTGTTAGTCCGGGGATCACTACCTTAACACGCCCTAGATATTGACCTGCGTCTTTGTTAGCAAAATCAGCATTTTTTATTACAGTGCCGATATGTAAAGTATTAATCATTATATTAGTTTTGTTGTATTAATTTGACTTGTAGCTTTATCAACTGAGTTGCTTATTTTACTTGTATACTTCTCTATGACGTTACCAGGTTGTGATAACTTAAATGAAGCTTTACCTACTAGATTCTCTATACTTGACGTACCCGAACTTACATTTTTAGCTAATTTTTTACTTACATCTCCAATGAGCGAACCTGCAACACACTTTAACATTTCTGCTGCAGCAAATCTACAATTATCTTGATCAGCACGAAAATTAATAATATCATCTACTAGCTTCTTAAGATCTTTAATTGTTTGTTCAATAATACCGATAGTAGCTAGTATTGTAGCTTGTATCTGTAGCAATTGATTTACAACACCTGATATCTGATTAACAGCATCATTAATTATATCCGTAACCATCCCCGTTATCCCAGTGACGATACTATTCATTACACCGAGAGCTTGATTCTGTAAAGAGCTTAATACCCCTTTTGCTACATTGCCTAGTATACCAGGTAACCCGGTAAGAATAGAGGGTAGACACATAACACCTTTTGCAACAGATGTTAACGCACCAACCTTATTTTTGACTGCAGAGGCTAATCCTCCTACACTGTTAAATGAAGCCATATATTTTAAATTATTTAATGCTTGAATTCAATAAGGAACTACATTATAATATTATTATGTTGGTATCTCATGAGTCTCCTATTTCAATTCTAGATCATTCTAGGCACTATAACGATTACGAATATGCTCTCGTGCATTTATTTGAAACTCACCCTAAGTATTATAACTTCTTTAAAACGTCCCTCTCACTAGGACGTGAGGTAATGCTTGACAATTCTATTTTTGAGCTGGGTACAGCTTTTGATAGTGGTAAATTTGCAGATTATATTAACGAGCTTAAGCCTACATATTATATTGTACCAGATGTATTGGAAGAGAGTAAAGCTACTATGGAATCTTTTTGGTCATTTACGAATGATTATCAAATGATACCGGGGCTTAAAGTAGGTGTTGTTCAAGGTAAGACATATGATGAACTTATTGCATGTTACGAGTTTATGGCAGGTTATGCGGACTATATTGCAATTTCGTTTGATTATTCTTTTTACCAAGTCATTGGTAGAGCTACAAGTGATGATCCTGAACGAGCAAAACTAGAGCGAATGTGTGATGGTCGTCAGAAGCTTATTAATATGTTAATTGCTGATGGTATTTGGGATCATACAAAGCCTCACCATCTCTTAGGTTGTTCACTAGCGAAAGAGTTTAGTCATTATGCAAATATTAAGAGTATTCGTAGTGTGGATACTTCCAACCCCGTTGTAGCGGGAATTGTTGGTCAGCGATATCTTAAAGAGATCGGACTATATAACAAGCCTAAGGTACTTCTTGCTGATCTTATTGATGCAGAATTAACTGCAGATCAGATGAACGATGTAATTTATAACGTAGAGGAATTTAAAAATATTTGTAACGCATGAAAGATATCTCCTGGCTAGCACTCTTTTCACAAACAGGTTCTGAGATTGCTAATATCTCAGATAAACTAGGCATTAAGCCGAGTAAAATTTTAACTGATAACTCTGATATAACTAGACACGATAAACGGATTACAGAAAGTACATTTTGGTGTGTTAAGGGTAATACATATGAGCAAAAGTTAGATTATTACCGACAACTCTTTAAGAATTATGATATTATTACTTTGCATGGATGGCTTAATATTATTCCTAAAGAAATTTGTAGAGAATTTACAATTTACAATGGTCACCCAGGGCTTATTAATCTTTACTCCGATTTAAAAGGAAAGGATCCTCAAGTTAGAGCTTATGATAGAATTGGTGAATATTTGTATGTTGGGAGTGTTATCCATGAAGTTACGGAGTATATTGATTGCGGTCGTATTATTTGTGATGCTAAGGTATCTAATGTACATTGTACGTCGTTAGATGAGACTTATAAGGTTTTAAAACAAACTTCTCTTAATACGTGGATTGATTTTTTTACTAACAAACGTTATAATATTGTATGTTAATTAGTTTTTCGGGAGCGCAGAGTACAGGTAAGAGCACTCTACTCAAGTTGTGTCAAGATATGATTCCTGAGTGGAATTATATTCCTGAGATTACACGACTTGTGAAGAGGGAGTATGATCTACCAATTAACGAGGGTGGTAATGATATAACACAAATGATGATTACGGGTGAGCATTTACGAAATGCATATACTAAGCGAGATGTACCTACTATTCTTGATAGATGTTCGTTAGATGGGTTAGTGTATACTCACTGGTTGTGTGATCATGGAAATGTCTCTATGGGTGCTTACAATCATGCTCGTTGGACATTTGACAATACTATCAACAAGTATGATCTTATTGTATATACCCAGCCTGAAGATGTACCGGTAGATAATGATGGTGAACGAAGTGTCAATGTTGAATTTAGAAATCAAATAATTGAACTGTTTGAAAGTTATATGGCAAGTATTCCTCCTACTAAACTTCTTCGTGTTGCAGGCCCGGTAAAAGAACGAATGACATTTATAATGCTTCAGTTTGAATTAATGGGATTAAACACAATGTACAATAGAGACTTGCATCCTTATAAAAATAAACTATAATAATTTATGGCAGCAAAAAAGAAAAAAACAGAATTAGATAATTCCAGAATTAGTAAGCATCTCGGTCAATCATCAGAATATAAGAGTTCTTATGATCCATCTTTATTAGTTCGCGAACCTCGTCAATCAAATAGAACTCATCTCGGTCTTGAAGATGAAGATCTTCCGTTTGTAGGTTATGATACTTGGAATGCCTACGAGGTATCTGGATTAACTAATTTTGGCTTACCTGTTGTAGGAATTGCAAAAATTGTATACCCGTGCGATAGTAAGTACATTGTTGAGTCGAAATCGCATAAGTTATATTTTAATACATTTAATATGACGAAGCTTGGTGATACTGCGCAAGAAGTTCTTAATGAAATTAGTGCTCGTGTTACAAAGGATTTATCTGAGTTACTTGAATGTAGTGTTCGTGTTACTGTTGCTAGTAACGAATATGTATTAAGTGAAAATACATCTGCATATACTGAATGGGGTCACGATCAGAAGCTTCTACGTCAACGTTCATATATTACTCTCGAAGAAGAGTATCCTATTGATAATGTAGAGTTTAGTGTTTATAATGAAACACCTGAGCTGCTTGAAGTGCTAGATTCCGAAGTTCGTGATGTTTACTACCATAGTGCTCTTCTTAAATCTAACTGCAGAGTAACCTCACAACCTGATTGGGGCGATGTCTATATTCATATGTCTGGTCCCAAGACTGTTGACCCTATTTCACTTCTACAGTATATTATCTCTTTTAGAGATGAATGTCATTTTCATGAAGAAATTTGCGAAACTATTTATAAGCGCCTTTTAGATATTGTGCAGCCTGAAGCTCTTGTGGTACGTTGTTTGTATGCTCGGCGAGGCGGTTTGGATATTAACCCTGAACGTGCTTCACATAAGAGCTTACTTCATTACACTCTAAGCGATAGCTCGGTGCCTCATATTAAGACTCCAAAGCAATAATTCTTATTATTTTACAAAACCCCCGATACTGTAAAAGTATCGGGGGTTTTTTATCTGAAGATTAAATAAAGATATGGCAGCAGTTCCAACAACTAATAACGGTTCAACATTTTATAATGGTAATGAATGTAGATCATTTAATTTAACGATTAAATCAACTATGACTCAGCTTTCTGCGCAGCCGTGCTCGCAACTTACAATACATAATACTACCTCTGGCCTTCTTAGTGTTTATGATTGCGGATTTAGTGCTGAGCCGTTTGCACTTCAACTAGATATTAGTGAAAGAGTAGCTATACTCGGTCTTACTAATGCTAGTGAAGTCTCTGCTAAAGCAGCAACGCCGGGTAGGATATCCTACCGTACACAATTCTTTACTAGTAATCCGATTAGGTAATACTATAAAAAGGTAGTATATTCTACACTTATAGATAAATATGTTAAATGAGACTGTTTAGCGAAAAGGTAGTACCAACCTTTACTAGCTCTAACCAGAACATCTTAACTATTAAAGATTTCAATGAAGTCTTTTTTGATGTTTATGAGTTAGAGATAAACGGAAATAAATACATAGCAGAAAAGGTTTCTGAATATAAAGGAAACCCTGTGGTAAATATTCCTATAGTAATTGAAGGTAAGGAATTGGAAGCTCCGTTTGTAATACAACGAGGCGATTTTGAAGTATTGTATAATGCTTCAAATCGGCAAATAGGTGAGAGTACTTCGGCAAGTTTATTTTCTGTAGCTGAAGCTAAAGATAGAGAAGAAGAGCTCGAGAGTATTATCTTTGAAAAAAAGGAATCTATTTTAGAGGAAATAAAACAAGCTAGACAAGCTGCAACTAAATTTGCAGATGCTATTCAGCAAAGAAATTTAAGACGACTAGAAGAACGTGATAATAGAGAACGAGAAGTTTTTGTTGAGTCTACTGAAAGTTTTAAGAAAATTCTCTTAGAAGAATTTTTAAGTATATCAGAAAATACACGAGATGAATTATTTACATATACACAGCAAGAGAATGCAAAAGCGTATGAGTATATTACAGATACTGTTAGTCAGTTAGCAGAAAGGCTCTCGCACGAGTTAGATAAAGAAGTTACTTTACAAAATGTAAAGACGGTTAAATTATTTAAGAATAATATTTCGTCCTTAGCTAAGAACATATTAACTGATAAGTTACTTAAAAAAATTGCTACTAATAACAGTGAGAGCAATAAGGCTTTAGATATTAAGTTTGAGACAGTATCTAAAACCCTTGTAAAGGTCCTCGGTGATTATGAAGTTCAGCTAGATGAGAAGATAAAATCAGCTTTAGATAGCTACGAATCACACATCATAACATTAGAGCAGTCTAATATTGAACTCAATGATTCTATTATTAAAAGTTCAAATAAAGCTTTAAGCCGTATCGGTAATATTAAAACTCAGTTAGAGGAATCGATAACTAATATATCTTCCGAATTAACAGATAAAATTACTTTAGCTGAAGGTAAGATTCGCGACTATTACGATGAACGCATTACCTTAATTGAGACTAGTGTAGTAGATTTTACATCAAAAGATAAAGCTCGAATAATAGAGCTTATAGAAGAAAGTAAACAGTCGATACTTAAAGAAGTCAGCGTCATTAAGAATAATGTACCTTCTATAGTAGTTGAAAAGACCGCTGAGCTTAAGGGAGACGTTGATGTAAAAAAGATTAAGACGGACTTAGAGAAATCCATTTCAAATAGGTTCACCCAAGAGCTCGCTAACGTACGAAGGATTATAGAGTTATCGTCAGGTGGAGGCTCTGTAGCTCAACAGTTTGCCAACGGAGGAACCATGAACGGCGATTTAAATGTTACGGGTAATTACTTTATAAATGGTGTTAATATTACTAACGACTCTAGTTCAATAATCAAAACTTCAATGTTCATCTAATAAAATAAACAATATGTCAAATTACACAAAAGAATTCCTATCACAAAGCACCAACGGTAAATCAATTACTATTTCCGCGTCGGGCATTAATACAACAACTATACATACTACACCAATAAGTTCAAATATTGTAGATGAGGTTTGGCTGTATGCAACAAACCCAACGACATCTGATGTTACATTTAACCTGTTATATGGCGGCACAGACTTTACCACAGATATATTATTTGAGGGCGTTATAGAAGCTTATGCTGGCAGTGTTTTAGTATGCCCAGGGCTTATCGCCAAAGGTAATGGTGCGACTGGATTTTCAATATATGGAAATTCACCAACATTAAGTGGAGTTAATGTATTTGGTTATGTTAATAGAATAAGTTGATATGAGTATTAGATATGGTAATAAAGTTGGACCACTGGTGTCCCGAAAAACATCTTACTTTAAAAAGAATAGATACGATAGAAATTTAATAAAAAGACCAAAATCTAGCGGAGGATCTAGCTGGATTCGTCCTGCGGATTGGTTGACTATGCCAACCATTACAAGTTCTGAGCAAAAAATAGCATTATTAATGCCGATTTTTCCACAGGGTTCTAATTTGTTAGCTTTTACCGTGGCTGGAGCATATACGGTTGATTGGGGAGATGGGACAGCAAGCGAAAATGTTGCTACTGGGATCAAGGCACAACACCTATATGATTATGCTGATCCAGATTTAAATGCTACAGTTACAAGTGAAGGGTATAAGATGGCTGTTGTTATAATTACTCCTCAAGGTGGATCAGATATAACAAGTGTAAACTTTAATCAAATATATGCACAGACTGGATCTACATTCCCAAATAGCTCTCCGATTTTAGAAATAATACTTTCTTGTCCAAATTTAACAAGTATCACATTAGGCAATACTACCACTACAAGTGTTTTTTGTAAAGAACTGATCAATTTTTCTGGCGTCAATATGGGAGGAGTGACTTCATTCGCTTCTTTGTTTGCCAATTTAGCAAAGTTGTCAAACGTGTCATTCGACACAATCGGAAATATTGTTAGTACAAGTAGCATGTTCCAATCTTGTCCCTCTTTGACATCAGTTCCACTTTTTAATACAGCATCTGTCACCACTATGGCTAGCATGTTCAGTGGTTGTTCCTCTTTGATATCAGTTCCACTTTTTAATACGGCGGCTGTTGCTACCAGCATGATTAGCATGTTCAGTGGTTGTTCATCTTTGACATCAGTTCCACTTTTTAATACAGCATCTGTTAACAGCATGGCTAGCATGTTCTTAAGTTGCGTATCTTTGACATCAGTTCCACTTTTTAATACAGCATCTGTTGCCAGCATGGCTAGTATGTTCAGTGGTTGTTCCTCTTTAGTATCAGTCCCACTTTTTAATACAGCATCTGTTAACAGCATGGCTAGCATGTTCTTAAGTTGCGTATCTTTGACATCAGTTCCGCTTTTTAATACAGCGGCTGTTACTACCATGGCTAGCATGTTCGCTAGTTGTTCCTCTTTGGTATCAGTCCCACTTTTTAATACAGCATTAGTGAATACTATGCTCACCATGTTCAGCGCTTGTTCCTCTTTGGTGACAGTTCCTCTTTTTAATACAGCGTCTGTTACCAGCATGTCTGGCATGTTCTTAAATTGTCTTTCTTTGGTAACGGTTCCAGCTTTTAATACAGTATTAGTGACTAATTTTGGTTCAACACTTTCAAGTATATTTTCAGGGTGTGTGTCTCTCACAAGAGCATCAATCAGTAATATTTCAGCTAATATATCTTTTACTGGTTGTAAATTAAACAAAGAAGAACTGGAATCTATTTTCAACAATTTAAATTAAATAATATGGCATCAGCTGGAACAATAATAATATCATCAAACTGGGGAGCGCCAACAACTGTAGCATTAACAGGAACCACCACGGCACAAAGCACCACTATAACAATGGCGAGTACAAGCGGCATTGAAGTTGGTATGCAAGTCACAGGTACGGGTTCACCTTTAAGTAATACCACAACATCAGTAAGTTTTACAGATGCTGGCGATATAGTAACGCTAAGCAATCATGGACTAAGCACTAATGATGAAATTTCATTTGTAGTAATAACAACTACGACAGGAATAGTAGTAAACACAATTTATTATGTAATATTTGTATCATCAAGTACTTTTCAGTTAGCAGCAACACCAAATGGGGCAGCATTACCATTAACGACAAATGGATCTGGATCATCAAGACACAGAACAGAAGTAGCATCAATCACACCAAACGTTAGTGTTACTATGACTAGACCAATGGCATCATCTGGAACTAACACTTTAGCCTTTCGACAATTGAAAACAGGCACAGCATTAATGAAAAATTGGACAGTAACAGGATAATTTTATGACACCAGGATTTTATAAAAAACAAAACAACGAAATACAATATGCTCCTAATTTTATTGAGGGTAATGGATATGTATTAATTTCTTCTGAGAAAGGCACATACGAGTATCCAGTAGATGGATGGTATTGGTTTAATAGTGAAATATTGGCAAATGATTTCTTCGTAAATGACTCTAAAAATTTGGTAACACAAAGGCAACTCAGATTAGGGCTTTTACAGTCTGGAATTGACCCCGACACTATTACAGCAATGTTATCATCCAATAAGGAGTCATTAATTGAATGGAATTATGCCACAACAATTGATAGAGAGCATCCACTGGTTAGCCAAATGGGGTTAGCGTTAGGAAAAACTTCCAAAGAAATTGATGATTTATTTGGGATGGCCAAAGAATTATAAACATATGAATAATCAGTTGAAGGATAGAGTCGGATTGATAGTTTAGACCGAGCTAATCTAAAACTAAAAAGACCTAGTATTTCTACTAGGTTTTTTTTTATATTTATACGAATTAAAAATTAACGATAACCTAAGAGCCAGAGTCTTTTGATTTCGGGGAATGAAGTATCAAAACCATTTGCTGTAAGTGATTGTTGTGTTGTCCCGGTAAGTACGGTAAAGAGTGATGAAGACTCGTCAGTAAACAATAGAGCCATTGTCCCACCGTTATAAGCACGATCTACTCTAAATGTTGTACCAGAGAACGCAGAGAGTGTTGCGAATGAACCTGTTCCCGATGCAGGAGATACAGCAGAAGAAAGTAGTGTATTAAATGCAATACCACGTACTAGCCTTGAGCTAAGTGCTGCAGTTGTTCCTGCTGCGCCCACTGTTAATAGTTCTACTGTTTTAAATGTACCAGAACTTGATAAGGACCAGCTTAAATTAGCTGGGCTATCTCCAAATGCTGATAATGCTTGATTGTTAAAGCCGATGACTGCCATATTAATATTTATTCCTTTAGGTTGTATTTTTCTTATAAAACATATTTAGTTTTAAGTATAGTAGCTTTTCTCCCCTGCTAATCTAAATATATACATGAGTAATAAAACGTATGAACTATATATAACTACTAACTTAATTACTGGTAACGTATATGGAGGTAAGCATACATATATAACAAAGCGTGGAAAATATCTTGGTTCAGGCTTTAGGTTAAAACGAGCAATTATTAAGTATGGCTTCGAGAATTTTAAAGTTAGAGTATTGCGTTTAAAAATACAAGGTGATAATGATTTAAATAAACGTGAAATTAGACTTATAAGATTACTTAAATATTTGTATAAAGATAGATGTTATAATTTACACGAGGGGGGTAACGGTGGCAACCTTTATAAGTATCTTACACCTGAAGAAAGACTTATAGTTAATAAGCGTATAAGCGAGGGAAAGAGAGAGCAGTATAGTAAAGGATGTACTGTAAAGCAGATTGCAGGTCGAGTACAGCAGAAAATAACTATAAAAGATACTATCTATAATAATACAGAATATCGTGAAAAAATGCTTGCTCGTCAGAAGGTAAAAGGTGTAACCTTGTCTAATAGAATACAACAACGTGGACTTACAATAGGCGAGCAAAAGCGTAATAGAAATTTAAAACTCTACGGTCAGCGGCAGTATACTTTTAATATAAAATACCCTAATGGTAGTGTAGTTACAGAAACTAATAGCTCAAAAAGATTTAAATTAAAATATAATACAGATGATTCTCTATTTAGTACATTAATACGTGAGGGCTATTTTAAAATAAATAAACGGAATATAAATACTAAGCATAACTTTCCCGCTTCGACAGAGTTTATTATTATAGACAAGTGAACCGTAGGGATCTTCGGTTCCCTACGGTTCTTAGTTGTTTGTGATTCCCTTTAGAGATCAGCTAACTCGTTGTATATCAAAAATATACACTCTGGTTTGCTGGACTAAACGCAATACCAAGACCCTGAACAATTACAACGTGGTAATAAAGATTAGCACCGAAGATATTATCAACGACACCATAACGTGTAAGCAAGCCGACACGTGGAGCGAAGTCATTCGGTCCGATTGTTCTTTGTACCATGATAGGAATGTATGGGCAGTAGATGATACCTGTATCATAGAATTCAG
>Ga0181348_1001445_pt1 | contig 10477 bp, 22 predicted proteins | sample Su13VDMM110DN_FD_130092 | JGI IMG/M metagenome (GOLD analysis project Ga0181348, IMG submission 130092) | Freshwater viral communities from Lake Michigan, USA - Su13.VD.MM110.D.N | ecosystem: Environmental > Aquatic > Freshwater > Lake | place: USA: Michigan | collected 2013-07-16
GACTCTAAGCTTGCGCCAAGAATAACACACATGCACTTAACTTTACGGTAAATTCCGATTTCCTTATACTTGAGGATAGCCCACAAAATATCGATTTGGTCTCCAGAAGCTTTAGCGATAATATCTTCAAGCTTTGCGACGTTTGGATCAATGGTCTCGGTGTTCATATTTTATTCAATAAATGTCCACATTTCAAGTAGACATCGTTATTATGGACCATCGCAAGAGTTTGTCAAGAAATTTTCTCAACAAAAAACCGCCACCCTTTCGGATGACGGTTAAATTGTTATTTTTATTTTTTAGAAGTTCCAGCGAACTCCAACTGTAGCGACGATATCGCCACTAAATTCTTGTGAAGCGAACTTATACTTTGAAGTTGAGAAGTTGTTGTCGTACCAGCCAACTTCAGCGTATGGCTGAAGGTGATTGTAGAAAGTGCGAGAAATTCCAAGCTTCGCAGCGGCGAAATCATAATCGGTGAACTTACCGTACTCCAAAACAGGAGTAAGAGTAAACCAGCCAAATACGTCAGTGGGACGTTCTACGCCAACAGTGTAACCAGACTGACCCAAATTAAAATCGTGAGAACCACGAATATATGGAGTTAGATATGGATTAACAAGCGCGATCTTTGGAGCGACTTCGGTTGAATTGCGGCCTCCAGCAATGGAGCTTTGATGACGAAGAGCTTGCAAATCTCCGCGAAGCGAAAACTTCTCGGTAATCTTTAGAGCCTTTCCAAAACCAACGTTCCAGTGAGATTCGTCGATGCTGTTAGCGTCTGGAAGAATAACGCCGCCGACATAACCATCGACACCAAAATATGTCGATCCAATATTAAAACCAGCGAAAGCTTGTCCGCCAGTCTTTGCCAAACCATTCACAATATAATGGTTGTTGTAACCAGCATTGATGCTGGCATTAACGGGAGATTCAGAGTCCGCAGCGAAAACTGCGGCTGAAGCCATGAGGGTTGCGATAATAATATTAATATACTTGTGCATACATCTACATTTTACATGTAATTCGTGCGAAAGTCAAGATTTTTTTTCAGAAATTTCTTCGATGTCCATTAAGCTTCCTATATAATTTCCGTCTTCTTGACGAGAAGCGATACATTTTGTGGAAAATGTTCTATTTTTACTGTCAACTATTAATAATATATGCTCGAAAGTTCTTTTATTTTCAATAGCCAATCTCCAGCTTTCTGTTATTTCTTCTCTTGATTCTTCTTTTAAACAATTAATCCAATTATTATTTTGCACTCCTCTAAATGTTCTATCTGTTAATTTTACAAATGCGTCATTTATCCAAGTGAAGTGTCCTTTTTCATCTGTTTCGAATATTGGTTCTTGCCTGTTATCAAGTATCCATCTTTGCCTATAAAGAATAGTTCTTGTAGATGATTGCAAATCGTTTATTTGATCTTTTAAACTTTTACCGCCATTTGTTTTAAATTCGCTTGATATTTTACCGAGATCAATTTTTAAAGCAGCTATATCATCTTTTACTGAAATGTATGGTTTAATTTTCTTGCTAAAATTTATTAGATATCCAGTAAAAATAATTAGCGCAGCAATAGTCGCATTCGCTATAGTAAAAAAATATTCTATAGAGTTAAGAGCGTTTGAAGTTTCTGTAACAATATTTGTCATAAAAGGTAATATTAATTTACACTTGTTTTTGTTTATATCAAATAAAAAATTCCTTTTGAATTATAAACTACTATTCTAATTTTAGTATCATTAACTTGATTTATGTAAAGAGTATCGGTTAATTGAAAAGGATCTGGTGCGGGGCTTATCGGAGTAGCCATAACTCTATTTTTTATTTTATATACGTCCAAATTAGCATCAACAATACTTGGATGGTATTGTCTTAATAAAGGGGCCATTTTCATAAAGTTTTAAGGGTTGATTCTGTTTTTTTAACTCTGGAAGTAGGAAATTCTTTATTGCCAAAATCGGACGAATAAAGACTATATAACCGCATAACAACTCCATGTTTAACTGTAACATTGCCAAGATCTTCAACTAACACATTGTTTGGTCTATCATATCTAGTTATAACATCTGAACTTACTAACAGATGATTAGTTTCTCCTGAGTCCATTACTCTTTGAGCATAATTTATACCGTCTCCGCTGATATTTAGATTGCCATTTATATCTTCTAATGGGCAAACATCGCCGCAGTGAATGCCCATTCTCATTTCTAAATCTGGTCTGTTTTTTACAGCTTTAGCGACTGTAATTCCGCAGTTAATAGCGTCTTCAAGATAAGTAAAGAACCCGAGAATCATTCCATCGCCTGTGGGTAGGACGATTAATTTTTCAAGAGCGTTCGCGGTTTTAAATTGCATAGTTGATTTGACTATTTCGCCTAGATCTTTAAAACATTTTCTTTGCTCGTCAGTTGTTTTTTTGCTGTATCCAACTATATCCATGAAAAATATATATCCATCTTGTATTTTATCCAACTCAAGACGACTAGATTTAACTTCAGCGTCGATCACCGCAACTTGAGTTATTATTTTTTTAATTGGCTTCGGAGTTTCAATTTTTTTAACTTCTTCTGACTTCTTTTCTTCAGGTATTTTATTTTTGCTTTTTAAAAATTCTTTCCAGTTGATTGTCTTTTTGTCTTTTTTCTTTGGATCTTTAGCGATTTCTTCTTCGTGTATTTTTTTTAATTTATTTTCTTCTTCATTTCTTTTATCAATATAATCTTGCATTTGTTTTTTAAACTCTTCGCTAAAGTAGACTGTAACGTCTTTGCCGTTGCTTCCATTGTCGATTTTTTTCTTTCTTGCGGCTCCTTTTAATTGAAGAAGCGTTTGCATTTTAATATTGCCGGTTTTAAAAGCCAAATCTAATGGAGCTATTTCGCCTTTAAAATCCGCTCCATTAACGTTAGCTCCTAAGCAGATCAAAAATTCAACCATTTCTATGTCGTTAGCGTTAACGGCGTAATGAATTGGCATCCATCCATTCTTTTCATCTCTGCCATTTATGCGCCCATCTACATCAAAATATTTTTGCACACCTTCAAAATCTCCCGTTTCAGAACAAAAATGAATACTTGAACCACTTGAAGGTTTCGCTCCTGCTTTAATTAGTATTCTTACTATTTCTCCTCTGTTGCCTAACGCTAATACGTCTATAGGATTTGATTTGCCTAAAAAATCTTTAGTGTTAACATCTGCTCCTTTTAATATTAAATATTCAACAAGATGTTTTTGCCCGTAATAAACAGCGTAATGAAGAGCGGTCCATCCTTTTGCAGCATCAACTTCATTTAAAGTGTGTCCTTTATTTAGCATTTCCTCTACAGAAACTATGTCTCCATTTTTAGCAGCCAAATGAAAGCTGCTGCCACTGCCATATTTCGCGCCTCGTTTTTGAAGAATTTCGACAATTGATAAAAATCCTTTTTGCTCGGCAATATCTAATGCTGTATTTTTGCTTGTCCAATCCATTAAATTTATGTCTGCGCCGTGATTTAATAACAATTCTGTAATTTCTTTATTATTTTCTGAGACCGCCATTATTAATGGAGGATTGCCTGTATCTTCGTCTCTTTCATTTACGTTAATTTTGTCTTTAATTATGCAATTGTAAACGTTGTCGTATAAATTGCGCCGTATATGAGAAAATATATTTATTGCCATTTTTTATTCTTGTTTTTTAAATCTACTTAAATCTAAATTGGCTAATGGTTTTTCAATATTTAAACTGGCTAACCTTTCGTTTTGAACAACTAATTTACTGCCGCCAACTACTTTTCCGTCTACAATGTCATATATAAAAAATACAGTTTTAGTTAATCCGACTCTAACTATTCTTCCCGGCTTGCCGTCAACATATACCACATCGTCTTCTTTATAGTCCGAACCTACAAACATAAATAAAGCTGCCGCGAGCTTTTCTATGCTAGACTTAAACATTAAAGCGACGAGACCGGCAATAAATAACCAGACATATTTACCAGTCAGATCTTGTCCTGTAGCTTCTAAAATTTGTTGGGGTATTGCGTTTGTATCCATGTTATTTGGTCCACTTTTGTTCTTTTAGTATTTCGTTTATTAAATCTTTTTCATGACTGTCCATTTCTTTATCGAAACGTTTTAATATTTCGGTTAATGAACATGCTTTCTTTGGAGATTCTTTTTGCTTCTCTTTAAGCTCTTGAATTACATCTATAATTTTGACAAGAGGAGATTTAAATTCATCGACTTTATCTTTTGTGGCAAAATTGCTCATTTCGAAGGCTTTTGGAGTTAAAGTTTTTATAATCGAAATAACCGCCGACCCTAACATGTTAAATATTGAAAATGCAGCACCAGCAGCAGGATGTACGGTGGCTAAAAGTCGCAGAAGCACAAACACCACCGCAAATATAGCTATTGCAGTTAATGCGCTAAGTATGAACTTCTTTAAACCCCAAAATACAGCATTAAGACCAAACATTCCGCTCATTGAATCTAACACCGCTTTATTTTGATCAGCTTCTTTGGCGACTTCTTTAGCTTTGTCTGTCAATTGCCAAAGTTGGTCATCGTATTTTTGATTTAATTCTGATTTTTCTTTTTGAAGTTTATTTATTAATTCATCTCTTTGAGACAACAACTCTTCGCCTTTTTTACGCTCTTCGACAAGAGCAGAATTTAAAAGATCTACAGTAGCTTTAATTCTTTTCGTTTCGTCTATGTGAGGCGAACCCACAATAGAAATAATTCTTTCGTTCAATTTTAATGCCGTGTCTACTTGCACGGGAGCATTGGTGACTTGATTTAAAGAATGCTGTATGCCGACTGAAAGACCAGAAGTTTGTATTTTCTTGCCTTTGTCGTTTTTTTCTATTTCTACTAATGTGTTGTCTACTTTCTTTTCTTCTTTAGCGATAATTTTTTGATTGTCATCAATTTGTTTTGCTGGTTTAATTGTAGACAAACATCCAGTTAATAAAAATAGACTTATGATAGCAAATGATTTGTTTAAGCTCATATTTATATTTACACTTATCAGAAGTAAATAGAACTATCTGTTCTTGAGATATATTTTTACATAAAAAAACCGCCTTTCGGCGGCTGAGTTTAGTTGTTATTGTCTTGAGGGGAATATCCCTTGCGTACAGATCATGTATTTTAAATCAGTTCCTTGATAAAAAGGAGCTTTATTTAAAGTGGGTAAGTTAAAAGTTACCCTTCCGTCTCCTCCGTATTGAGTTCCGAGGATAGCGTATAGCGCATTGTATTGACTAATTTGTAAAGTTTGACCATCGCAGTACATATAGTCTTGAGGGCAATATGTTCCTGCGAATAATTTAATGACTCCTATATATTCTTCCATAATATTTTATTACACTTTTTTGTAAAGATTACTGGATTTGCCTCGTTTATTTTTCCTATTTCCATTTAGCCTAATCTCTCTATTTGATATTAATAACTTAATTTTTTGATAAGCTATAGAGTAATTAAGTTTTGGATTAGCTTTAATAAATTCTTTAATAGTAAAATCTATTGTTGGAATTCTTACTTCTTCGTTTTTAATTTCTTCTTCTACTTCTTTTTTCTCTCCAGCTTTAACGATTTCTTCGTAACGATTTTCAGCCGCGTCTAATGAAATGCAATCAAAACCAAGTTTTCCAAAAGTGTTATCAGTTGGATAAAGCCATTTAGCTTCAATCTTCTTGTCGTTAAATATATAAGATTCTTGTTGTCGTAATTTTACAAGTTCATATTTTTTATGAATATGCTTGTTTCTGGTTTTCACTCCAACATCTTCTTTTTTAATTTTCTCGTAAATGCACCAGCTATTTTTTAGTTGTTTTACGAATTTGAACCTATATCCACGAAGAGTGAATTCTTTTTCGACTAAAATATATCCGTCTTTGTCTTTCATTTGTTTTTTCGATCTACTGGGTAAACTTTGCCTTGTTTTATTATTAGGTTTTTTTTCTTTTTTAAAGTCTTATTTTTCTCACGCCAATTTATATCTTCATATCTATCTTTAAACTGTTTGCTGAAACAATTGCGAGGGGAATCTCCTTTGCCATTCATATCAACTATTATATTTACTATACATGTTTTTATTTGGCTTTAATTCTTTCATCTTTGAAATTCTTTCATCTTCTGAATAAAAAGACCAATCTCTTATTTGAAACCAAGTTCTGCCGCAGGAAACGCAATGATCATTAATTAATTTACAATTTCTAGTGCATGGAGTAGATATTTTAGCAGCAGTGTCCTTTTTTGTCATAAACTAGAGAGTTATACACTGTTTTTAGCTCCCTAGCTTTATAAATATTTAAATAAGTTTCTTGAACGAGACTGTCTATTTCTTTAACTAAATGTGGCGCGGCCTTATTTGCGTCAATTGTTTTCAACTTTTCAATTAAACTATTTAGTATAATTTGATTTTCTTGCATTTTAAATTGGTTGGGGATGATGGAATCGAACCACCACAAAGAGCTTCAAAGGCTCCCGCACTGCCATTATGCAAATCCCCAGAAGAAAGTGGAGCGAGTAGGTTGAATCGAACATCCATGTCGAATTTGGAAAAATCGCGCTTTACCATTAAGCTATACTCGCATAAATCTATTTTAATTTTTCTAACTCAAAACATCCGTATCCTGCTTGATGTTCATTTGTAAGTAATCCGCATCTTTTACTTTTTGAATTTGTGCATACTCCGAAATCCAAATCTGCCCCTTTATATGACTCATTGTATAAAGGAATAAAATGCTTGCACCCGTCGCTGCAATCATTGCGATTAGAATCTGAATCAAGCCAGCGGGTAATTTTACCTCCATAATCGACATAATCAGAATCTAATACTTTACAAAGGTCAAGAAGCAAATCGTCTTTCCTTTCGTCCTTCATGTAATATATTAAGATTTAATTTTAAACATCCAAATTTAATTTCTTAATATTTTCAAGTTCTTCTTTCATTACTTGTTCTATATTTGAAAGAGCTTCTTTAGAAATTTGAAAAACTTTTATTCCATATAAATCAAAGATTTTGGCGTATTTCATGTCAGTTTCTACGCCAGCTTTACGATATTGTCTAATAAAATAAACTTCTTTAATTGATGTGGCGGCGATTGTCTTGGCGCAAGACACGCACGGACTCAAAACGGTAAATAAATATTTAGCGTTTTTTGCGCTGTTGAGAATAGCATTAATTTCAGCGTGACAAATTATGTCAGATTTAAATTCACGATCTTCGAAAACATCTTCAGTTGGAACGAATTTTGGGGCGAACCCGTTGAATCCCGTGCTAATTGTGCGCCAGTTTTCATCAAAAAGTACGCATCCAGTTTGAGTTTGACGATCTTCGGATCTTGTTCTGGCAGCAAGAGCAAGGTAAAATCCATATTCAATTTTGCTAAGTCTCATTTATGATCCCCAATATACTTTTTCGTTTCTTTTATAAAACTTTAAATTAACTTTTGAATCTTCGGATATAAAGTGTGCGTCTTTAAAATAAAGATAATTATTTGGATATAATGCAAATTGACCGTTTTCCAATTCAATTAAATTGAGCGGTTTATGTTCTTGCGGATATTTACTAAACCCGTCTTTCCAATCAATAATTATTCCAGTATGTCGCGCTGAAACTTTTATTATTTCTCTTGTCGCGCATTCAATACCTTCTAGGTATTTAAAATGAACACAATCTATTTGTTCTCCCATAGTCGCCCAAGGCATTAATACTTCATGAGAATAAGAATAATCATTTTTAGTTGATATAGCTTGAATTGGCAAGCCGCTCCAATGTGCGCCGCTTTCTAATAAGACATGACAAGATAAAGTTTGATTAATTCTTCCAAACACTCCATGCCAGACTCCTTCCGTGTGTCCATCTGGCATTTCGTCGCCAAGATGCTTATTGTTGACCTTAATGTATAAATGGAAAGGAAGATTTCCATGCCTTGACATAACTTAAACTCCTGAACTTCCAAATCCTTTTTCGCATCTTACAGAAACGTCAAGATTTTCAACTGTTTCCCAATTTACAGAATAACACTTTTCAAATATAATTTGCGCGATTCTATCTCCAGCATTAACTTCAAAATCGAAGTGTTGATCTGTATTGTAGAGGATAACCCCAATGTCTCCGCGATAATCGGAATCAATAACTCCAGCTAATACGTCGATACCGTTTTTGTAAGCGAGACCTGATCGAGGAGCAATTCGTCCGTAATATCCTTCAGGAATTGAAATAGAAATATTAGTCTTTACCAGCTTTCTTCCTAACGTATTCACAAGAACTTCTTCTGCTGCATACAAATCGTAGCCAGCAGCATGTTTTGATCCTTGCGTTGGGGTTTTAGCTTGTTCTGATAATTTTTTAATTTGAATATCCATACTATTCTTTTTCTTCTGTTCCGTCGTCGTCGTCTTCATCAGCCTCTCCAAATTCAGAGTCGAATTCTATATCAGCGATATTAATCATTTTTCTCTCTTCTGTCAAGAGCCAGTTTCTGATTTGACCGTAAATTGCAAATTTATTTCCTAATCCAAAATGAAGGGATTCGGTATCTTCGATATTATTCTTTACGTCGATATGCCTTGTCAAAAAAATTTGAACCGTGTCGTATCCTTCGGAAAGTTCTTTTACGTATTTCATTATTTGTTTGTGAGATCTTTCTTCAGATTTATTGTTCATTCTTTTGTATTATAAAATGTTTCCATGAATAATGATTAATATTTCTAATCGAAGATTGGTATGGGACTTTACAGGGCTTTGAAGAAGGTTTTTTAATTAATTTAAGCCCCGCTTCTTCTGGAGTCTTATTGCCTTTCATTGAATTAATTTCTTTATCGCAAAGAACTAGATTGTCCCAAGAATCTTTTCCTCCTCGCGACCTTGGAATTATATGATCAATCGAAGCTTTCTTTTTAACTTCGTCTGGAGAAAACTTTTTGCCAGAATATTGACAAGTGTAATTATCTCTTTCGGCGATTCGGTCATGATTCAATTTCACTTCAGGCATCGGAATAGCATTATAATTTTTGCAAATAATAACGGTCGGAATTTTAATCGTCATTTTCACAGAAGAAATAGGCAGATCGTTTTCAGACACGGGAATGCGAATCCAATCTTCCCAAGACAATACTTCGAAGATGGGGTCTCCGTTGTTCTCCTGAATGTGAAGAGCTTGATAATCTCCTGAGTATAAACAAGAGATTGCGTCAGCCACAGATTTGGTGCCGATTGGAATCCAGCTTTTATTAAGGCACAGAGTAATTATTTTACTTGTTAAAAGCATTAATGTAATATATAATATTTTTCTTAGCTGTCAACCAAATTTACTTCTTCTTTTTTAAACTCCTTAAGAATAGATGGTCAAAGTATTATACACAAAACCCTCACTTTTTAGCGAGGGTTGTTTTTCATTCTACTTCTATTTTATATTTATTTAAAGTTTCTTCTTTTATTTTCATCTTTATCCTTAAAACTCCTTCTGAAAGAGAAGCTTTAACAGATTTTTCGTCTAGCTTATTCGAAATTTTCAAATCTTGACTATAATTCCTGTCTTTTGTTTTAGCTTTGATTGACAAGATATTAGATTCAGATTGTTTGGTTATCGTAAGAGATAAGTCTGTTTTTTTAATTCCAGGCATATCAAGAGACAACGAATAACCGTCTTCTTCTTGTTTGAATGAATAGTTTGTTGATGAGTCGTAATAATAATTTAATGTCATATTGTTTTCTTTGTTCTCAAGGACTACAGCAAGATTCATGCCAACTTTTTCTGCGTTATATTTCATGATTTTGCGATTTATTTGAGACTGTGTGGCTCACTGCTGAGACAATTCAGCCAAGAGTGCCATAAATTCTCTATCTAAAATTTCTTGTTTTCTTTTTTCTTCTTGTATTTGTTTGTACAAGTAAAATAGATCTTTTTCAGATGTGGTAGATTCGATTTTTTCTTCTAGCCATGTCAGGCTTTCTTCTAATCTGCCTAGTTCTTCGTAAAAATAATTAATTTTTTTTATCATTTTTCACCTGTACGTCTATGTTAGACTTTTTAAAAAATCCTTCGTTGTAAAGGTAATTAGCAATTAATAAAATTTCTTTGTCAGAAACGTCATTTACTGAGTCGTAGATAACTAATTTTTGACCAGTTACTTTCATTTTTAAATTATTTATTTTGAAAGTTTTCACCACAAATATTTACACCGAAATCTTCTATTTCTACAACATCATCTAATAACTCTTTTGATTTGTCAAGAATTTTAATTCTGTTCTTTTCCACGCACAGTATCTTTTTAAACTGATCGAATGCTGTGTTCAATTGAGTTTTTGGGGTGCCGCAATTACAAGAAGAAAAATCTCCGTTATAAAGAGCGGCTATTTCATCGTTCAAAATAGAAAAATGCGCTGGGTTGTTTTTGACAAAATTGAAAAAATAATCTAATTTAATTTTCATTTAATTAAAAATTTATAAATCAAGTAAGAAAAACATGC
>Ga0181348_1001449_pt1 | contig 10475 bp, 9 predicted proteins | sample Su13VDMM110DN_FD_130092 | JGI IMG/M metagenome (GOLD analysis project Ga0181348, IMG submission 130092) | Freshwater viral communities from Lake Michigan, USA - Su13.VD.MM110.D.N | ecosystem: Environmental > Aquatic > Freshwater > Lake | place: USA: Michigan | collected 2013-07-16
AACAGGAGCTATATAATTTAAATTGTTAACTACATCAAAATTAAATCCAAAATAAACTGATGAATTATATGTTCCTGAAACTTGTGTTGTTTGATATGTAATTGGTGCTAAATTAATTGATCCAGATACCATTGGTATTGGTGAATTCATTGCTCGAAAACCAAATGGTATTAATGATGCAGCATTAGTTGCATTTGATACTCCCGGATCTACTTCTACTCGTATAAATTTTGATATATTTGCATATTCTCCAGATATTATTAATTCATTTGAATCATTTATTGTTTGATATTTGTTACCAATTTTTCTAACAATATAATTTGGTGAATTTGGGTTTAGATTGCAATTTGTATATGATGATTCAGCAGGATCTGGAGTTGAATCTGTATCTGCAGAACTATATGGTGAGTCAGCAAACTTAAGTGTCTTAACTCTACGTACCGTTACTGTAAACGAACCATATCCATCCGGGTCTGATGTTTCAGCTGAAGTTTTTATATCCGAAATTCCTATTTTTACTTCATGATTTACAGATGTACCATGGGATAATGTATGAAATTTAAATAAATTTGTAGGAGATGAACCAATTTTTTGTGATGTAATCCATGGTGTTGATGCTGTCTGATAATCTTGTAAAAATTCATAATTGCTTATAAGATTCAATGACATTGTAACTTGTGCTATATCTGCAAAGTTTGCTGTAGCCGTTGGATTATCATATTGTACATATACTGGATAATTATTATTTAATGCAGATTTACCAAATACTGTTGAAATAGTATTGTTGTCTGTTGATGCAATAGATGCTGATATATTTGCTGTCTGAGTAAATGATCCATTAAACCCAATTGCTGTTGCATCAGCTCCTGCTACATATGCACCACTAACCGTTAATGAAAATTTACCGGAAGTACCTGATGCTAGTGACGAGGATGTAAATAATGATGTTGCGCCTTCACTAGTTACTGGTCTTGTTGGATGAAGTACATGTGTTACAATTTTAGTCGATGCCGATTCAGCAGTGATTGCTAATGCACCATTAGTTAAATAATACCCATCTTCATACAATAAACGTGTTACTGTAATTACATTGCCGTATTTTAAATAATCTTCTACAACGTGCGGAACATATGAATTTGGAGTATGATCTCCAAATATTTTAATAAAATCACTATATGATGTTATTTGTGTAGGTATAAGTGCCGGACCTTTTACGGTAGGACCTACAATTGCTGCGCCTATTTGCGCAATTCCACCTGCTAAAAACGATTGATCTATTTCATTTGTAAATACGCCTGGTGATACTATTCTTTCTGCCATTTAATTACTCCTATTATTTTTTATATAAATATGATAATATTATACCAAACCGGAGCTAAGTGTAAACGTTCCGTCTACAATATTAATTTGCCCTTCACCATATCGCTCTCGCATTTTTTCTAGTAATACAGATTCTTGATTTCTTAATGCTTCAAATTGTTCTAAACACTTGTTTTGTTCTTGTTTAACTAGTTCTGTTTGTCTGTTTAACAGGTGTAGTTCAATTGCAATATTGCCTAATGTATTTGAATTCTTTGCAAATTCTTCACGTAATTGTTGAATTTCTTCTAGATGTTCTTTGTCCAGTTTTTTGGTCATAGCTTGTTTCCTTTTTATTTTAATATATGTAATTTATCATGATAATCCAAGTATTATGTAGGGTTTAAGTTATTTCCATATAAGATAATAGTGTGTCAGAACCACTTTGAAATGGTGTACTAATTTTTAGTGAATCACCGGTCTGTAATGCTATTGTATCTGATATAGGTTGAAATGATGTTTGAACCGGAACTGTTGATCCTGAAATTAAATAAAAATTAGTAGCAGATCCACTCTTGCTTAAAATAACATCTATGGTAACTCCACTAGAAGATACATTTGCAATGTATAAACTTTTTACAAGAGTAGTTGTACCTAAGGGTGTTGTGTAAATTGTTGTAGAACCACTTGCGTTAAGTTTGTTTGCGTTTATTTTGTAAGTATTAGCCATTATTTTGTATATTGTTTGTTTCGATTAATAAAGGTTTAGATAGTCCCATTGTGTATACTTCAGGATACCATTCTATTTGAAAAAATTCATAAGCTTCTTGTTCTGTGTCAAACCAATACCATCCATCTATTGGATAGGTATAAGTATCTTTTTCTTCTTTTAACAGTTTGTATTGGTCATAAGGCCCGAATACATAATTAGGGCCATATATCACTATTCCGCTTGGGTCTACTTTATAAAATCCTGGTGTATCCATATTCTTTATTTATTATAAATATCCTAATGTGTTCATATTCTTTATTTAGTACAATTATCCTGTCACAGCCCATCCTTTTGCTGTTGCAATTGAGGGAGTATCATTTGCTGCACCCCAGTTACTGGTAACTGTAATGGTTTTTCCTGTACCTGTTGCAGATGCATTGGTATAAATTTCATTTAATGCTGTTGAATCTAAATTATTGTTTGAAACATCAAAACTAGCATTCATTCCCGTAGCGCGCATTCTTTTTAAGTTACCTCCACCAATGCTACCAACAATAACACTAGAAGTCATATTTAATGCTGGGATTTCAATCATAGTACCGGTGCTGAACATTGTGGAGAAAATTTGCCCACGAGATGTGTCTATTAATGGAATATTTTTTAGTGATGAGCAGTTGGCCAAAAAACTAGTAAAATCAGTTACCCGAGATGTATTAAAAACGCCAACTGTTGTTAATGAGGTGCAACCATTAAACATACCACTTACAGATGTAGCTGCTGAAAGGTCTAAATATGGTACTGATATTAATGATGGGCAACCATTAAACATATTAGATACTGTAGTACATTTAGATAAATTAAAAAATGGTACATCTGCAAGTGTATTACAACTAGAAAACATATATTGCACATTAGTAGCTTCTCCTAAATCATAAGCAGGAGCTTTTAATAATGCAGCACAACCATTAAACATAAAACTAAAATTTGTTCCTTTGGATGTGTTAAAAAATGGAAATTCTCGTATAAAAACACCGGAAAACATACTACTAAAACTAGTTCCATTAGAAGTTTCAAGTGGTGGAATAGATGTTAAATTGCTACAATTTGAAAACATACTACTAAAATCTGTATTTCTAGCAAAATTTAATTGTGGTACAGATGTTAAGGCAAAGCAATTCGAAAATAATGAGCTTGCGGTGGTCACATTTATTGTATCAAACGGTAGTATATTTACTAAACGTCTACATTGTTGAAACATTGCTTGTATATTTGATAAATTTCGTGTATTTGTAAATCTTGGGGAAATTTTAATTGCAGTATTGTTAAACATAAAACTAGTGTTTGTACATGCTGCAAGATCCATTGTTAATGGTACTGATTCTAATTGGTAGCAGCCGTTGAATGTTGATGAAAAAGTTGTAACTTTTGAAGTACTACCAATAAATTTAACTTGTTTTAAATTACAACAATTTTGAAATGTGCTAGAAAAAGTAGTGTTATTACTAGTATTTATGTGTGGGAGTGTTGGTAAAGAATAACAACTAGTAAATGTACTACTATAATTTGTACTAGCACTACTAAATGTAGCGGCTATTGATTGAAGATTGTTACATGCATTAAAAGTGGAGGTCCAAGTTGTTACTTTTTGAGAATTTAATAGTGTTATTGTTCTAAGATTAAGGCAATTGTTAAATGTTGAGGTAGCATTTGTTGCGTTAGTAAAATCTAATGGAGGTAGTTTTCTTAAATTAGGACAACTTGAAAACGTGCCGGAAAAAATACTACCGCTTGTTGTATAAAGAGATACAACTTCTACTAAACTATTACAATTATTAAAAACGTTAGAAAAATCTGTTATTCTATTTGACCCAGAATACTCAAATCTTTCTAACTCCTTTGGTATTAAGTAAGAAGTGCCACTAGCTCCTACCAATAGTGTTTGAACTTGATCACCGGCCATTTTAATTGATCTCCAACCACTAGTGGTTGAGTTAACTAAGGATCCTGTTGGTGGTGTTGGTCGAGTGGTAAGAGTAACAGAACTAAAACTTGTAGCACTGCCTGATAAGGTTACATTAATTAACGCTGGTTTGTATAACTCAGTAACTGAGTATATAGAGCTTGTTAAGGCTGCGAATGAAGCAGTTGTATATTGTTTTGATCCAGTTACAGCTGAATTATAATTGTTTGAAGTACCATCTCCCCAATCAACTGAATATCCTCCACCTCCATTTGTTGAAATTTGTAAACCAACGAAATTTGAGTTATTGTTATAAACACCATACCATGCCACTATTTGATTATTAGATACTGCAGGTAGTGATGGCAAACCGCCGCTTATGTTAATTGAGGGTGCAGTTGAAAAGCGTGATGAACCAGATGTAACAGATATTGTTGATACTGTGTTTCCAGATAATACTGCAGATGCTGATGTGTATTGTGGGGCTGATCCTTGTATTTGTACGGTTGGTGGTGTAGTGTATCCGCCACCCCCATTTGTAACATCAATAGAACCTATTCCGGCTATAAGAGATGATGATATAACTGCTCCGGTTCCAGTAGGACTTGTTATTGTTAAAGTTGGGTTTGAAGTATATCCTCTACCATTACGTAATACCGGTACTAGTACAGCGTGTGTTCCTGTAGCTGCTAACCCTCCACCGGTTACTGTTATTGTTGGAAAGGCTGATGTAATGTAATTGCTACCCGATGTTACTATTGTAACAGATGTTACCTTTCCATTTGTTATTGTGGCTGACCCAGTTGCAGTTATACGAGGTCTCCAAGTAGGATTGGTTGTAGGGGTTGAAAAAGTTAATGTTGGTGCTGAGGTGTATGGTCCTCCTCCATCCGCTATAATTACATCTTGAATTGAGTAGAAGGGAGTAACTGCAGTTATAATACCGCTGCTAATAGTAGCTACAAATGCTGCAGCATCTTCACCTCCACCACCTGAAAAGCTCATTGTAACGTTTAAGTTACTAGCAGGATATCCTGTACCACCACTGTATAATATCATATTAGATATTGACCCGTTTGATAATGACGCGGTTGCAAGTGAACCAGAACCTCCACCAGTTGATATAGATTCAGTTAAAAGTGGTCTTGTATCAACAAACGTGGGACTTGACATTAGATTGGTGTCATTAGAATATGCATCATGTTGTGTAAGATATCTAGTATCAAAATTTTTGTTTCTAGATATTATACCTTGATTATCAAGTCCTAGTGTTGGATTACCTATATATCCATTATTGTCTTTTTTAGCCATATCTGTATTACATTAAAAAATAAAACTGTGCTTCAACAGCTGTTGTGTCTCCTCCGCCGCCACCTCCTGCTACTGCTAAAGCAAATGAAGCGGTTCCTTGCAATGAGCCGGTAAATCCTGCAGTTGCAATAACACTTCCTGTTACTTGAACTTGTGAACCTGAAGCAAATATAAGGTTTGATCGAAGAGCGCCGGCTCCTGTACCATTACCTACTATAAATGCTGATTGAGCTGAAGAAGATATATTATATTGTCCTTGTACGTGTTGATATGATCCGGATGCTACTGTATTAAATCCTTCTGCGTGAGAACCTAATCCTGATGCTAATGTATTTTCTCCTTCTGCGTGTGAATATGATCCGTTTGCATTTGTACTAGACCCTTCTGCGTGTGAATATAATCCAGTTGCCGTTGTTTCTCGACCTTCTGCGTGTGAATATGGTCCGGTTGCTTTTGTAGCAGCACCTTCTGCGTGTGAATATGATCCTGATGCTATTGTACTAGACCCTTCTGCGTGTGAACCTTCTGCTGCTGCAATTGTACCAACACCTTCTGCGTGTGAATAGTTTCCTGTGGTTGTTGATATTAAATATCCTACATAACTACTTATGTAACCATCTAGGTTAATGGCGGTAGTATTAGTACCAGCATCGTATAAAAGACCTTGGATACTTGTAGTGGTAGTGTAAACAAGATCGTCAGCAAGTATTATTATAGGAGTATCAAATACAAAATAAGGTCTTAAATCTCCTGGTAGTGAAATATCTCCTCCTTCATCTGTATAGTCATCAATGTATGATCTATATGACGATACTGTATTAGCACCTTCGGCGTGTGAATAGTTTCCGGTTGCTATTGTATTATATCCTTCTGCGTGTGAATATTCTCCGGATGATATTGTATTAAAACCTTCTGCGTGTGAATATGATCCGTTTGCTGTTGTACCATATCCTTCTGCGTGTGAGTAGATGCCTGAAGCCGTTACTGCAAATCCTTGAGCATGAGCAAATAGTCCAGATGCTAAAGATGCAGATCCTTGGTTTAGAGTTCCTCGTATTGAAGTTGATCCTGTTACACCTAATGATCCTGTTATTTGAGCGGATCCTATAAATGGGAATGGAGAGCCTCCGGTTCCTGAAGTTGTGGTACCATCTGCTAATAGATATTGGGACCCTGCTCCAGGTTTAAAAAATCCTAAGGTTGCTGTTATTGAACCTGTTACACCTAATGATCCTGTTATTTGAGCGGATCCTGTGAATGGAAATGCTGCACCACCTGCATTTGGTGCATATGAAGCACTTAGTGCTTGTGTTGCAAATGAAGCTGTACCAAACAATGATCCGGTAAATCCTGCAGTTGCAATAACACTACCTGTTATTTGTACTTGAGAACCTGAAGCAAAGATTAAGTTTGATCTTGTTGCCTCTGATGTACCATTACCTACTATAAATGCGGATTGTGCTGAGGAAGAGAGGTTATATTGACCTTGTACGTGTTGATAAGATCCTGATGATACTGTATTAAATCCTTCTGCGTGTGAACTTTGTCCAGATGCTATTGTACTATCTCCTTCTGCGTGTGAATAGTCTCCGGTTGCAGTTGAAAAAACACCTTCTGCGTGTGAAAATGATCCTGATGCTATTGTACCACTACCTTCTGCGTGTGAATATGCACCATTTGCTATTGTACTATCTCCTTCTGCGTGTGAATAGTCTCCGGTTGCTGTTGTAAAATATCCTTCTGCGTGTGAACTCTCTCCAGCTGCTATTGTATAATATCCTTCTGCGTGTGAATATGATCCGGATGATATTGTATTAACACCTTCTGCGTGTGAACTTTGTCCTCTTGCAGTTGTGTATTCACCTTCTGCGTGTGAATATGATCCTGATGCTATTGTACCACTACCTTCTGCGTGTGAACTTTGTCCTCTTGCAGTTGAAAAAACACCTTCTGCGTGTGAACTTTGTCCAGATGCTATTGTACTATCTCCTTCTGCGTGTGAATATATTCCGGAAGCCGTTACGGCTAATCCTTGAACATGAGCAAATAGGCCTGATGCTAAAGATGCGGATGCTTGATTGAATGATCCGGTTACTCCTAACGAACCTGTAATTTGAGCTGATCCGGTTACGATTAAACCTGCAGTGACTGTTACTGAGTTTAATGCGGCATTTGAGCCTGAGACTATGACTTTATTCCAATTCGGCATACTACGTCTTAATTATGTTGCGGTTAGATACATACACTAATGCCGTGTGTGCGCCTACTTCCTTGCGGCCAACAACAAGTTATTTATTATAAATATGTGTTATCGAGATTTCTTTGGTTGTGGTGCAGACTGCATGTTTGCAATTTGTTGAATCTCGGATTCTAATTTGAGTTGCAATGCAGCTAAAAACTGTGCATCTTTTCCTGCAATAGTAATAACATCTAAGGATTGTCGCAATGTCTGAATTTCGGGCAATGTTAGTTCAATTGAAAAAATATTCATGTTTGTTTATTTGGTTTGTTCCGTGTATTGATTTTGTAATTTAACTACAAGATTATAAAACATTTCAACTTGCGAACCGGTGATTGTTACATCTTTTAAAGAATTTAAAACAAATTCCAATTCTTCTTGAATCAATTGATTTTTTGTTTCAATCACCGGTTGCTTTGATTCGCCTATTATTTTAGAAAGAATACTCATTATAACCTTTTTTAGTTAATATATAGAATTTTATGCAAATATCCAAATTGAGTTGTCGCTTGAATTTACATACATGTTACCTTGTCCGCAACTTACACCACCATAGGTTGGAACTCCTGTTGGGTTTACGTTCGATCCAGAAACTGTTACAACATAACTATTTGGTGTTACAGAAGTTGCACCCTCTGCAACTCCTAACGCTACAGCCCAACGTGGACCGGTATCGCCATCAAAATAAAATGCACTTCCGGAACCGCCAGTTCCACCTTCAACAATGATACCACCTTCTGCAGTTGGAGATTGGGATCCTGAACCATGGTTTAATATAATGAACCGATCTTCTACACTTAAATTGGTTGTATCAAGAACTGTGGTTGTACCATTAACAGTTAAGTCTCCAGTTACTGTTAAATTGTTTCCAATAGTAACATCAGATGGTAAACCAATTGTGTAAGAAGGTCCTGCTCCTAATGCTTGAGCTGTTGTTCCAGTAATCTCTACTTCGTTTGCTGTACCTGTAAGAGAGATTGTTGTGCTACCCTGTACTGCTGTATTAGCTGTAGATCCGTAAATAACTGCAATAGTTGGTGATGTACCTTCTCCTGAATTCGATCCAATTGTAACACCTGTACCTGCTCCTAAAGTAGCTACATAGTTTCCTGTTGTATCATTTCCCAATGCTACAGAGTTTGCTGTTATCGTAGCAACACCACCCTGGGTGATTGTGATATCTCCAGAAATGTTTGTTAGAATAGATCCTGAAATTGCAGGAGTTAATGTTGTTGTATTAACAGCTACATCATTCGCATTGACTGTGATATGTGTACCTGCTCCAACTGCTAATGTATGTGCTACACCTTCTCCAGTAGTTGCACCACCCGTTAAACCTGCTCCTGGATCGATAGTCGCTACATAGTCTCCAGTTGTATCAGTACTTAATGCTACTGAGTTAGCTGTTATCGTAGCAACACCACCCTGGGTGATTGTGATATCTCCAGAAATGTTTGTTAGAATAGATCCTGAAATTGCAGGAGTTAAGGTTGTTGTGTTTACTGCAACATCATCTGCATTAACAGTGATATGTGTACCAGCTCCTACTACTAGAGTTGGTGTTGAACCTTCTCCAGTCGTACCACCCGTAAGACCATTACCTGATGTAATGTTTGCAACGTAGTCTCCAGTTGTATCATTACCTAATGCTACTGAGTTGGCTTGTATTGTTGCTACACCGGCTGTATTGATTAAAATATCTCCAGACACACCTGCATAAGCTGATGCTGTTATTTGACCTGCCGTTACATATTTGTTTGTACCATCATTGGCAAAAATCTGAGTTGCTGAAGTTAGAGGAGTTAAGTTTGATCCGGGGAATGTTACAGTTATGTTCGATAAGCCTGAGCCGTTACCAGAAAACGATCCACTAAATGAACCACTAAATGAACCAGATAAATTAGAAGTTGCAGCAGTTGATTGGATTGGCAATGTAGTTGAAATAGTAGTACCATTATCAGTTAATGAACTATTTATTAGTTGGCCATTAGTAGAATCCCATTTTGTAATGAGGTTGTTTGTTAATGATCCAGCATTTTTCAATGCAACGGTTTGAGCCGCACTACCATTAAATGTACCCATAGTAATACCGGTACCTTGAGTCAATGATGCTAATGTTGTAGCATTCGTTACTCCCGTTAAACCAACGCCATTACCTGTAAATGATCCTGTGAATGAACCAGTTAAAAATGTGGTTGCTTGTGTTGCTCCAATTTGTTGGTTGGTTCCAACATTAACTTGAGATAGTGCAGCTGCACTACCCGAGACTATTACTTTTTTCCATTCTGCTGTTGCCATAATATGTTTTTTCTTTTTTTAATAATAAATATGATACTATTTTTTTTTTAATCTAAAAATTTAATTTAATCCAACAAATAATGAGTTTGATGTAAAATATATTGCTCCATTCGGAGCTGGTCCAGTTAATTCAATTGATGAGGTAGCTAAAATTACTACTCCACTTTGTGATACAGTTAGTACAGCTTGATTGCTAGCATTCTTAATTAAGAACAAGTTAGCAGCACTTCCAGATATAGTTGTCAATCCAGTAACTACTAATGAACCTGAAATAATAGCAGATCCGGTGTGTGGAAATGAGCTGCCACCGCCTCCGCCGCCGTTTAACGCAAATGATGCTGTTAATGCGTAAGAGGAAGATATATTGAATAAAGATCCGGTTTGTAATTGACCGGGTTTAAATTGTCTTGCCATTATGCCCATCTCCCATTCACAATTATTGTGTCTGTAGCATCTAGTATATATCCTAATATGCTGGTATCAAATACAATTGATTGTGTTGCTATATCACTAGGTGTCCATGCATATACTGTTTTATCAATGTATTGGCCGTTAATATATACATCAAATTCGTTTTTAGTTGCCGTTGTATTTGTTACTGGATTAATTGCTGCATATACTGGGATTGTTACTGTTGTTGAATTAGAATAAGTTGC
>Ga0181348_1001451_pt1 | contig 10472 bp, 11 predicted proteins | sample Su13VDMM110DN_FD_130092 | JGI IMG/M metagenome (GOLD analysis project Ga0181348, IMG submission 130092) | Freshwater viral communities from Lake Michigan, USA - Su13.VD.MM110.D.N | ecosystem: Environmental > Aquatic > Freshwater > Lake | place: USA: Michigan | collected 2013-07-16
AATAAAATGAAAAATACATTTGTAATAAGTTGTCCAATTGACACTTACAGTGGATATGGTTCTCGTAGTAGAGATTTAGTTAAAGCGTTAATTAACTTAGATAAGTATGACGTTAAAATAATGTCACAACGTTGGGGTAATACCCCATGGAATTTTATAGAAGATCATAAAGAAGAATGGGGATTTTTAGAACCACATTTACTTCAAGGTCAAATGACTCAACAACCTGATATTTGGGCTCAAATTACAGTCCCAAATGAATTTCAACCCGTAGGAAAATTTAATATTGGGATAACAGCAGGTATTGAAACTACTATTTGTGCCCCACAATGGATTGAAGGAATGAATAGAATGAACTTAAATTTAGTATCATCAGAACATTCTAAAAAAGTATTTCAAGATTCTAAATTTCAAAAACAAGATGATAAAACTAAACAAGTTGTTGGTAATGTAGAACTAACAGCACCTATTGAAGTATTATTTGAAGGAGTAGATATTACTAAATATTTTCCAACATCTTTAACATCTGACTCTGAAATAAAACAGGCTTTAGATACTATAGAAGAAGATTTTGCATTTTTATTTGTAGGTCACTGGCTTCAAGGAGATTTTGGTCAAGATAGAAAAGATGTAAGTGGGCTAATTAGAGTATTTTTAGAGACCTTTAAAAATAGAAAAACTAAACCTGCCCTAATACTAAAAACAATGTCTGGACCTGCTAGTATTATTGATAGAAATCGAATACTAAACAGTATAGATAGGATTAAACAATCTACAAATTCTAAAAACCTACCTAACATCTATCTATTTCATGGTGAGATATCAGATGATGAAGTAAATCAATTATATAATCATTCAAAAATTAAAGCAATGATTAGTTTAACTAAGGGTGAAGGATTTGGTAGACCATTATTAGAATTTACTCAAACTAAAAAACCAGTTATTGCTTCTAATTGGAGTGGCCAAGTTGATTTCTTAAATCATGAATTTACGTCATTAGTGCCTGGTACTCTTAATAATATCCACCCATCAGCACAAGTACCTGATATGTTAATTGATGGTTCACAATGGTTTACTGCGGATTATGGTTTTGTAAGTGGTTTATTAAAAGATTATGTTGATAATTATAAAAAATATCAAGAAAAAGGTAAACGATTAGGTTTTTATTGTAAAACTAATTTCTCATTTGAAAAAATGCAAGAAAAATTAGATTTAATATTAACTGAAAAGATTCCTGAAATTCCAAAACAAGTCCAATTAAAATTACCTCAACTTAAAAAAATTGAACTACCAAAATTAAAAAAAGTAGAATAAAATGGAGAATATAAACAGATGGAGTGAGATATCTTTTATTGAAGATGTAAAAGTTCTTAATAAATCTTTAAATTTAAATGAATATTATAATAAAGCCAATCAAGGATTATTTGAATTTATAAATCCTTCTTTAGCTTATGATTATGAGGAGGTTAATATGTCTAACCATCAAAAGATGTGGAAGGTCAAAAAACAAAACAATGATCCCCAATTTTTAATTACTATTAAAAATACCACCGGTGATGAAAATTGGAAAGTTTTAGATTTTTATTTTGAAGAAAAAGGTTTTGATAGGCAATCAGGTTTAGAAGGTAAACATTATTTGGATACTTTAGGTAAAGTAATAAAAGATGAGATAATTCCGTATTTTTCATCATTCCCTGAATTAGTTCTTTTCTTTGAACCCTATACATGGGATGGAGGGGGAGAAGCTAGAAAAAGTGTATTTAAAAAAATAATTAATAAATTTATGGATAAAAATAAATTTGATATAGAAATTGATGGTGAAGAATTTATAATAAATACAAAAATAAAATAAAATGAAAGATCAATTAAGTATATGCCCTCGTTGTGGAAGTGACGCTTGTTATATTACACCCGTAAATGAAGCTAAAAATAACTATTATTGCTTTGGATGTGGTTATCAAACTAATGATTTAATGATAGAAGGAGAATTTGACTTCGAATCCTATGAAGAAACATTACCAGAACTATATAGAGATATTAAATCAACTGATTCTGAAAAACGCATTTGGTATCCAATAACAATCAATATTCAGGATAAAGGGACGGTATTCGCCAATGGTACTCATAAGGACAATTGGAAATGGAGTGGGATATTAGCTGTTGAAGTAAACGAAGATGAAAAAGGTAAATTTAAAATACCTGGAACCGAAGAATTTTATACACATAAAACTGATATAAAGACTTTGAAAAGTTATTCTCAAAAAGATTTTATTGAAGCTCTAGATTATATAGGATTCTTTAATTAAAAGTAAATATGAAAATAAGTTATGCAATTCCTGTTTGTAATGAACATGAAGAATTAATGAGCTTACTAAACATCCTCACCTCTAATAAAAGAGATGAGGATGAAATAGTAATTCAATGTGATCAAGGTAATACTACACCTGAAGTATATCAAGTATTAGACCAGTTTTATGGTAAAGTAAATGTTATAGAATTTCCATTAAACGGAAATTTTTCTGGTTTTAAAAATAATCTAAAAAAGCATTGTATTGGAGAGTGGATTTTTCAAATTGATGCTGATGAATACATTACTATTGATTTTTTACAAAACCTACACTTAATACTCCAAGATAATCCAACCATAGATGTATTCTTACTACCTAGAATTAATACAGTAGAAGGATTAACCCCAGAACACATCCAAAAATGGGGATGGAATGTGAATGAAAAAGGATGGGTAAACTTCCCAGACTTACAACCTCGTATACTTCAAAATTCTCCAAAAATAAATTGGGGTAATAAAGTACATGAAGTATTAATGGGTCATAATACATGGGCTACTCTACCATTAGAAGATGATTATTGCTTATATCATCCAAAACAAATCGACAGACAAGAAAGACAAAATAATCTTTATAACTTACTATGAATATAATAATACCAATTGGGGGTATAGGACAAAGATTTAAAGATGAAGGATATCTTATGCCAAAACCCCTTATAAGTGTTTTAGGTAAAACTATGATCTATAGAGTAATAGCTAACCTAAACCTAAACGATGAAGACACTATTTACATTGTTTATAATAATCAACTAAAAGAATTTAACTTTGAAAATTTAGTTAAGTTCTATTTTCCTAAAAAGAATATTAAATTTATATCTCTAGATCATGTTACTAAAGGAGCATCTGAAACTATACTTTATGGGTTAAATGAAATGCCTGTTAAAGAACTTGAGAAAGAATTTTTGATTTTAGATTGTGATACATTTTATGAAGAAGATATATTAGAGCAGTATAGAAAGTCTGATAATAAAAACTTTATTTTTTATTTTAAAGATGAACAAATAAATCCTATATTTTCTTATATTAAATTAAATTATAATAAAGAGGTAACTGAAATTAAAGAGAAAACCAAAATATCCAATTGGGCTAACACTGGTGCTTATGGTTTTCATACAGGACGTACTTTAAAACAATATATTGAAAAATTACCTACCTCAACTACAGAACTTTATACATCCTGTATTTACAATGAAATGTTGAAAGATAATTTAATAATAAAAGGGCAACAAATATCTAAATTTAGTTGTGTTGGTACTCCATTACAATTACAAATTTATTGCAATAAAAACAAACATAATTCAGAACCCTTAAGAATATGTTTTGATTTTGATAATACATTAGTTTCATATCCAACTATAGCAGGTGATTATTATAGTGTAGAACCCATTCAACGTAACATTAATTTTCTTAAGTTATTAAAAAGTTTAGGTCATACTATTATAGTTTATACTGCTCGCAGAATGAAAACACACGGTGGTAATGTTGGACGCGTAGTAGCCGATATATCCAGGGTAACTCTTGATACACTTGATAAATTCGATATACCCTATGATGAGATTTATTTTGGTAAACCATACGCTAATTTTTATATTGATGATTTAGCTGTTAACCCTTCTATATCAATGAATCAAGCTATAGGTGTTTATGATACTGAGATCTCACCTAGAACTTTTAATAAAGTTGAATATAATAATGATAAGGTTATAAAAACTACTTCAAATATTGGCGAAATTTATTGGTATAAAAATATACCTAGAGGATACAATTACTTATTCCCTACAATATATGATATCACAGATAATCAAATTACAATGGAGAATATTAAAGGTGTAAGTTTTTCATATCTTTATACTAATAAATTGTTAAAAGTCGGGCAATTAAAGGAACTGTTAAAACAATTAACTATACTTCATAACCACCCCTCAACAATTAAATCATATCCTAATGTTTACGAAGATTATAATAACAAACTCCGAGAAAGGTATAATAATAACTTAAAACTATATAACAAATATATAAATGCCGAATCAATATTTAAAAAACTTGATAATCTATTAGCTTACTATAACAAAGCTATATTCACTGTAATACATGGTGACCCAGTATTCACTAATGTATTACAAACTGAACAAGGGTTGAAGTTTATTGATATGAAAGGTAAGGTTGATGATGAGTTAACAATTTATGGAGATAATTATTATGACTTAGCTAAGGTTTATCAATCAATATTAGGATATGATTTTATTTTAAATGATATTGAATTAGATAATGTTTATATGAAAGATTTTAAACAATATTTTGAACAATCCTTTAGTGAAGAAAGTCTTAATATTATAAAAATGATAACGGCGAGTTTATTCTTTACACTTATACCTTTACACACTGAAGACCAAGATAAATTTGCAAAATATTTTAAAATAATAAATACTTTATTAGATGAACTCCCAAATAGTTAATATAAAACTACCCAAAAGTATAAATCCCCAAAATGATTTTTGTACTGTAACTAAAAATACATTTGTAACTCATACTGATCCCCAATTTATTAAAGGGATTGGTAATGGGTGGTTAAAAACCTCTCAAAACGTAGAAAAATATGATCAAGTCATACAAGATGAACTATTCATGTTATATGATGAAGCAGGTTTAAATTATGTTCATTTCTTCTTTAATTTCTTTGGTAAATGTCTCTACTTTGATGAACTAAGAAAAACTAATCCAAATCTAAAACTAGGAATACCAGCTGATTATTATAGTGAAGAAGGTAATAGTACCTTTATTAAACAATGGTTAGATTTATATTATCAGGATAATATACCTGATATTATAGTTTTGGAAAAGAATATTACATATCTTGTATTTAGTCTATACACACCTCAAACCCTATATGGTTTTCCTATGTCTCATGGTGATGATTATATTATAGACAAAATATTAGAAACTGTAGCTAAAGTTCCTACCATACCTGTGATTAAAAATGGATGTTATATTTCAAGACAAGACACTATTAAAAGAGGATGGTATCACTCAAGAGAATTAGAAAATGAACTTGAATTAATAGATAAAATCAAATCTGAACTTGATTATGATATTATTGAATTAATGGATTATGACATGATAGGTAAAATACAAATATTCAAATCCTATAAAAATGTAATCCAACAAAGTAGTGCTTCAAATGTTAATATATTATTCTCAAATAAAAATAACACTAATATTATTATTACTCACCCTAAAATGGAAGACTGGTTAGGATATAAATGTAATCAGTTTTCAAATAGATCAAAAACAAATTTAATTTCTTTAAATGGGGGGGGTATATTAACCGCTGAACAAAAAGAAGATCAAGCTGATGGTAATAATTTAGCTTGGAAATTAGGTGATATAGATTCTATAATTGAAGTTTTAAAACAAATAGATGAAAATAAAATATAGAAGATTTGGATTATTAAATCCCTTTTTGTATATTAAATTAAACCAAAAAACAGTTACATGAATAATATTTTAAACTTAGTACAAGAGTACATTACAAAGAAAGACAGTGAGAAAAAGTGGGTTGCGGGTGAGGACTTAGTCCAATATGCTGGACCTTACTTCGATGGACAAGAAGCACAAGCAGTTGTTAGAACTATGCTCGAAGGTTGGTTAGTGTTAGGAAAAGAAGGAGCAATGTTCGAAAGACGTTTCCCTAAAAAGCTAGGACAGAAGACGGGAGTTATTGTCAATAGTGGCTCAAGTGCCAATTTATTAATGATGGCAGCTTTAAAATCTAAAAGAGGGTTAAATTTGCCTGAGGGTACTAAAGTAATTACTCCAATAGCAGGATTTCCAGCTACATTAAGTCCAACAATACAATTAGGTTTCACTCCTATATTTGTTGATATTGAATTAGAATCATTAAACTTAGATTTAGATCAAGTAGAACAAGCATGTATTAATCACTCAGATGCGAAAATAATTACATTCGCCCACGTATTAGGTAATCCGCCTAACATGGATCGATTAATGGAAATTATTGAAAAATATAATTTAATATTATTAGAAGATTGTTGTGACGCGTTAGGAACAACTTATGATGGTAAGCCATTAGGGTCATTCGGTAAAATGTCTTCATGTTCATTCTATCCTGCACACCATATTACAATGGGTGAAGGAGGATTTGTAGCATGTCAAGATGTACATACTGAAAAAATACTTAGAAGTTTAAGAGATTGGGGAAGAGGATGTTTTTGCCAAGGTAAAGCAAATGCTTTAGAATGTGGTTCATGTGGAATTAGATTTAGTAATTGGCTACCAAGTTTACCTAATGAGATTTTTGATCATAAATACACTTACGAAGAGATTGGATATAATCTAAAACCTACAGAGTTACAAGCAGCAATGGGTAATGTTCAGTTAACTAAATTAGAAGAGATTGGAGTACTTAGAAGGAGAAACCACAAAGCCATTGTTGATATATTTAGAAAGTATGAAGATAAGTTTATACTACCGAAGGCTACAGCTAAGTCAGATCCAGATTGGTTTGCAGTTGCATTAACAGTTAAGGATGGAATGGACTTCACAAGAGCTGAGTTCTGTCAATTCTTAGAAGCAAATAAGATTCAGACAAGACCTTACTTCGCAGGTAACATCATGCTACAGCCAGGATACTCTCACTTAATAGATTCAAAAGAAGTAATAGAGAAGTTTCCAGTATCAAGAAAAGTAACAACAGATACTTTCTTCTTAGGATGTTCTCCTATTATTACCCTAGAGCAGATAGATTACATTGGAACAATAGTAGATAAATTCTTTAATTAATGAATTGGGGAGATGATAAAATAGGTTGTGTGTTTTTAAACATTACTAACCATGAAGGTTCTAATTATGAGGAAGATACATTCTTTGCTCATAATGCCATAGAAAGTTTTAAAAAATGGCACCCTGATGTTCATATCCATGTTATCAATAATGATAGTTTTAAAGGGTATTTAAATGAATTAGGTATAACTGAATATTATGATGCTGTAGGATTAATTAGAATTTACATTATTAAAGAATTATTAAGAACCCAAGGGTATAAAAAAATAATAATGTTAGGTTTAGATACATTCACCTGCTCATATCTTGATGAGTTTATTAATAATGATATTGATGATATGATATGTTCATCAGGCCCACCTTATAGTTTTATGAAAACTGATTATTGGGCCCCAAAGATTGTTGACAATGATGTTGACTTTATAAATGCTGATGTGGCATGTTTCAATAATTGGGAAGCAGCTGATATGTTGATTAACAAATCTATAGAATTTTGGACTAATCATTCAGAACAAGGAGGTATGAATTATATTTACCAAAATCAAAAAGATTTAAATGTGAAAGTTAGTATTGTAGATTTTCCTTATAATAAAGCTAATTCATTATATAATGTTAGATCTAAAGGGATGGCTCATGGTGGGAACCAAATGTATAAAGGTAAATTATACAATGGGAATTATAAAGACCCTAAGAGTAGTGTTATAGGAGATATTTATCCTACTTCAACTTATAATGTTAAAGATAATAAACTATTTACACCTGATAATAAACAAATAAAAGTATTTCATTACGCTGAAGCTTTAGGAGTTAAAACCAAAGAAGAATATAATGAAGTTTTAAATGAAATGAAAACAATATGGTTTAATGACGAAACCAAACAATTTTTAAGAGAACAATGTAATTGCAATTTTTAATATGACAAAAGTAGTTTACGTAACAGGTTGTTTAGGATTTATAGGATCCTATGTAACTAGAGCTTGCCTTGATAGAGGTTGGTATATAAAAGGAGTAGATAAGATAACTTATGCAGCTAACGGAAGTTTATTAGCAGAATTTAATGAATATGATAATTTTTCATTTGTTAACTGCGATATAAATGATTTAAAGTTTTTATATGATTGCGATTATATAATTAACACAGCTGCTGAGACTCATGTTGGAAATTCCATAGCTAACAGTGATGAATTTGTATCTTCAAATGTGAATGGTGTTCATAATTTATTAGAATTAATTAAAAACCATAGAGGAGAACATTCAACAAAACCTGTATTATTACACTTCAGTACAGATGAAGTATATGGAGATATTGAAAAAGGAGAGCATATAGAAACAGATTTACTTAAACCTTCCAATCCCTACTCAGCAACTAAAGCAGCAGCTGATATGTTAGTAACAGCTTGGGGTAGAACTTACAATCTTCCCTATATTATTGTAAGACCTACTAACAATTATGGTGCAGGTCAATATGTTGAGAAACTTATACCTAAAACCTGTAAGTATCTAAAACTTGGTAAAAAAATACCTTTACATAATAATGGTACTCCAATTAGAACTTGGCTTCATGCTCAAGATACTGCTGATGCTATTATTAAAATAATAGAATCCGGGGTAAAGAATGAAATATTTAATATTTGTGGGGGTTTTGAACAAAGTAATAAAGTAACAGTTGAAAAAATACTTAAAGAATATTTTGGAGATGTGAATCCTTATCATTATATTGATGTATCATATTCAAGACAAGGACAGGATGTTCGATATGCCTTAAATGATGATAAATTAAGAGAATTAGGATGGAAACCCAAAATTAATTTTGATACTGAATTAAAGCATATTATAGAGTATTATAAAGAAAAATTTATATGGTAGTAAAAGAGCTTATTGCATTTGAAACTAAAATTGGAGATATGTTTAATGCCGGTAAGATAAAAGCCCCCGTGCACCTGTACGACGGTAACGAGGATCATATCAAAAATGTATTTCAACAAATTAATAATGAGAATGATTGGGTATGCTGTACTTGGAGAAATCACTACCAAGCACTACTTAAAGGAATACCAGCAGAATTGCTAACAGAGCAAATATTAAAAGGTAAGTCTATGGTTATGAACTTGCCTGAATATAAATTTATATGTAGTTCAATTGTAGGAGGTATTCCTTCTATAGCAACAGGAATTGCTTTAGCAAATAAATTAGCAGGCAATGCTAGTCACGTGTACTGTTGGGTAGGAGATATGTCAGCAGAGACCGGAGCATTTCATGAAGCTTATAAGTATGCTTGCAATCATGATCTACCTATTACTTTTGTTGTAGAGAACAATCACTTATCAGTATTAACTCCTACAGATGATATTTGGAAACGAGACATACCCTACTACATTGATTACAAATCCCAATTTGTAGACGACATGCTTGATGGAAATATACACTATGGAAACCATTTAATATACTATGAATATAGTAATAAGAAGTATCCTCATGCTGGAGCAGGACAGAGAGTTCAATTTTAAAAAATAGTTATGAAATATATAGAAGAGTTAAAAAAAGCTATGTCTTTATTAGCTGAGAATGATAAGGTAGTTTTCATAGGTCAGGCAGTAAAGTATGCAGGAACAGGACTATACGATACATTAGAACACATCCCAGACCACAAACGAATAGAATTTCCAGTTGCAGAATATCTACAGAGTGGGGTAGTAAATGGAATGGCTATTCAAGGAATGATACCTGTATCAATTATACCAAGATGGAACTTCTTATTAATGGGAACGGATCAGATAGTAAACCATTTGGATAAGTTTTCACTAATGTCAGATGGAAGATGTACTCCAAAAGCTATAATTAGAGTAGCAGTTGGAACAGAGAGGCCTGTTGATCCCCAAGACCAACATAAAGGAAACTTTTCCGAAGCTTTTAGATTGATGTGTAAAACTATTGATATAATAGAATTGTTTGAACCTGAAGATATAGTTCCTGCTTATGAAAAAGCACTAAACCGAACTGATGGGAGAAGTACTATCTTAGTTGAGTTTGGGGATTTTAATAGAGAAAAATAATGAAAATCCTAATAACTGGTGGGCAGGGTTATATTGCTAAGAGTATTACTAATTCTTTATGGGAAAATTATCATATTTTATCCCCAGGAAAAAAGGAATTAGATTTAACTGATAGAAAATCTGTTGATAATTTCTTTAAAGATAAACAATTTGATATTGTAATCCATACTGCTATTAAGGGAGGCAGTAGGATGGATGAAGATGATCAAATATAATTGATAGATAATATTATTATGATGAGTAATCTTTATACCCATAAAGATAAATTTAAA
>Ga0181348_1001452_pt1 | contig 10471 bp, 11 predicted proteins | sample Su13VDMM110DN_FD_130092 | JGI IMG/M metagenome (GOLD analysis project Ga0181348, IMG submission 130092) | Freshwater viral communities from Lake Michigan, USA - Su13.VD.MM110.D.N | ecosystem: Environmental > Aquatic > Freshwater > Lake | place: USA: Michigan | collected 2013-07-16
GTGAATCTAAAGCTGCCACGTATAAATAAATTTAACGCGGGTTAGAGAAGTTGGTCATCTCGCAATGCTCATAACGTTGAGATCGAGGGTTCGAATCCCTCACCCGCTACCATTTTGATTTGCCGGATTGAGGGACACGGGGCTTCATGCCCCCGCTCCTAAAAAGGGCTCACCTCAATTCGGCTTAATAATTTTGTCAGATCGGCAATCTCTAAGATCCTTGCTTCTCATTGAGTCGCATGAGGAACCGACTGACTTTAAGGTAGAGAGTTTAATTAGAAAACAGTTGCCGATTTAATTTGTTTAATGTATTATCTTCTTGTTGTTAATAGTTCTTTAAATTTTGAATATATAGCGGATGAATTTTAGTAAATTGGGCGTGTGTTGTAATGGAAGCCAAACGAGACTTAAAATCTTGGGGTCGTAAAAAGCCGTGTGGGTTCGAGTCCCACCATGCCCACCAATTTACAGCTCCTGTAGCTCAATGGTTAGAGCAGTCTGTTTATAACGGTCAGGTTGATGGTTCGAGTCCATCCAGGAGCACTTACATTTATCAATAGTTGTTAGTTGATATTATAACAACCTCACATTATATTTTTATATGAAATACATCGATATCCTTATTGTCTCGGTCCTGCTCGGTCTGTTCCTGGCGTCAGTCGCGGTAGCAACTACAGTAGCAGTAGCTCATATCGCATACCGCCTCATGTTGTGAAGAAATTAGCGCGCGTAATTGGCTCTCTACAAGGTTCTAATCTTTCTTACTCTGGTACTATGCTAGTAAACATACATTCTCCGGCGCAATGCCATGGTGAATACTGTTGTATTCATAACCCATCGGATCACCACATGAAGACCTGGTCACAGAACTGGCGTGAGGATAAGAAAGTGATGGAGCGCATCTGCCCACATGGCGTTGGCCATCCGGATCCTGATGATGCAGCTTACCTAATCAGAACGAACCGAGCATACTTAACTATTCACGGGTGTGACGGTTGTTGTCGGAGTGAGCAAGTAAATTCTTAAAAATCGAGTATAATAGTTACCAGTCTGAAGAAGCTCAGAAGAGCGAAACATTCTGTAGAGTGTCACTGGTTAAACGTCGATAATGCATTTATCTCGTATTATACACGATTAGCCCGCAATGTATAGGCGATCTATACACGTCAGCATACGATCTGCTCTAACCTGTTCCGAGGCATTGATAAAGCCTGCAGGAACTCTTGGACGAAAGTAACCAAGTAATACTTCTAAGTTGACATTACATTAAGCTCCTCCTATTATACCTACATGAAACAATTCATATATACAGTCAGTACCTTACTGGTATCTTTACTCGTCATTGCACTAGTCACAGGTACTATTACTCTAGTAATTAAATATATCTGGAGCTTAGGTTTCCTCCTCTAGTCTTGTGTATTACCTATTTCTCGATGACGTACGTGAGCCAAAACATGTTAAGTGGATAGAGTTGCCTCGACCAGTATCATGGATTATTGTAAGAAGCTACTCTCAGTTTGTTGAAGCAGTGAGTCAGAAAGGTCTCCCCGGGTTTGTATCGTTTGATTACGAGCTAGGAGATGAAATTTACGGTAAATCCAGTACGTGGTTTACTGAAAAAACTGGCCGCGACTGCGCCGAGTTTATGGTTAAATACTGTGAAAATAATATGCTACCGTTTCCGCAGTATGCAGTTCACTCCATGAGCCCGACCGGTAAGGCTGATATTATACAGACAATTGAGCGGTATAAAAATTTAAAATAACCGTTGCCGGTTTAGTATAAAAAATCTATTATTTTTTTAATGTAAATGAACTAACTTATATGAAATCTAAAGAAAAACCTACCGTCGGAACAGAAGAACAGCTCACTACTGAAGCAATGGTAAGCTTTGTTACCAATTATCTTAACGATTGCAGTATTGAAACTGCTATCAGCATTCTCAAGCACTCTCTCGGGAATGATTGCGATCTTAATGATGACGGAGAGATCGTAATGGAAGGTGAAATTATAGAAGAGGACTGCTTTAGCGATCTGCTCAATAACATTATAGAGGACGCCTCTCTCCATACTATGCTCGATATTTACGGAGAGATTCACAACGAGGAGTTCGAGATCACTGATAATGGTATAGTGGTGGCTGCCAAGATCCTGTGAGGATCTCAATATGAACTTACTCGTTACTGGGGGTGCAGGCTTCATTGGGAGCCACTTCTGTAATACCATTGCACCAGCAGCTAAAAAGTTGGTAATCCTCGATAAGTTAACCTACGCAGCAAATCTTAACTATCTCGATTGTAGAAACCTACTCGTAGCAGGAGATATTTGTGATCGAGCCCTAGTCCGCAAAATACTCTATACGCACGAGATCGATACTATCGTTCACTTTGCTGCTGAGTCTCATGTTGATCGGAGCATTCAGTCTGCTGAAGCTTTTGTTCAGACTAACATAGTAGGTACTCAGGTATTGATTGACGAGTTTAAAGATTATAACTCTAATGAGAGTACCTTTAAGCGATTTATTCACGTAAGTACCGATGAGGTATATGGAGTAGCTAAAAAAGGTACTAGCTTTACTGAATTAACACCCTATGCCCCTAACTCACCCTATGCAGCTTCCAAGGCTGCCAGCGATCTGATGGTACGATCCTACTATAAGACTCATAACTTCCCAGCAATTATCACCCACTGCTCTAATAACTTCGGACCCCACCAGGCAGACGAGAAGCTGATTCCTACCGTGATTCGCTCAATAGTTAACAACGAGTGCATTCCGGTCTATGGTTCCGGTAAGCAGATTAGAGACTGGATCTCAGTTCATGATCATTGTACTGCTCTGGCATCAGTACTCTACCGAGGGAGAGTAGGAGAGACCTACAATATTGGAGGCGATAATGAAGTATCTAATATAGATTTAGTGCACCGTCTATGTGATTACTATGATGAATTTACTGATACTTCTGGCAGCCGTAAGCTGGTACGGCACGTACCTGATCGCCTAGGTCATGATATTAGGTATAGTATCGATAGCACCAAGATAATTAAGGAGCTGGGCTGGAAACCTAGGAGACTATTCGACCGCGAACTTAAGAATACTCTCGAGTATTACTCTAAGAAGTACGCTCCCTAGGATTTCTTCTGTGAGTAATTTAAATTGCACTAGTTGCCGTCAACCGCTTGAGCAAGCTAGAGCCGATCTTAAGCTGGAGCAATGCTATCGATGTGCTGATCAGTATACCGTTCGTAGGAAAGGAGCAATGACTTACTCTAGTCAAACTACCTCCGAGATGGAAGTCCTCAATATAGATCAATTAGCTAATCGCCGTAAGTATGATCCGATTAACCGACTGTGGTGATTTAGCTGGTCGGTCCTACTAAGTAGTTAGTATATGTCAGCTAATTTTGATTTGACTCGTTCTCAGAGACGCATCATACCTAAGAGCTCTAAGACCGTTAGTACCCCGAAGCTATATCATCGAGCTGCTCCCATGGTGAGAGTAGCCTCGGTACTGAACGCACCGCCTGCGATCCCTATAATTCCGACCATCCCGCCTTCGGACTCGATCGTAACGAAGGCGGGATTAAGCTAAAGTGGTGGAGGTGGCGGGAATTGAACCCGCGTCTTTAATAGAACCGTTCAGCCCTTCTACATCATTATCTAATGTTTATAAGTTTAGTATAAGCACATTAGCAACCTCATTACTAAACTCTCCCTGCAATTACAGACTGCATGGTATCTGTTTTTTTGGTTGTAATGGCGTTTCGTAATCTTACAACCATCAGACTCGAAACGGAGCAGCAATTAAGCTGCTAACAGTTCTTCTACACCATGGTCGGACCAACCGAACTTAGCGAGGATGGCATCAGCCTCCTCGAGCGACGGTGCGAAGTCACTAACGATGCTTTCAGTAGCATTTGTGTTTTTGTAGATAGTTTTGAGAGGCCAACTACAATCCTCTTGATGCTAGACCGAATGTACTCTACCAAATCGATACCAGTACACCCCCACAAATCAAAGAACAGACATACTTCTATCTCTAAGATAGAGGGTATTAACCTAAGGTCAACCCCTAAGTACTTATATGGTCACCATTACTCTAAGGAGATTATGTCTAAAATGCTTTGAGACTGAAGTACCTCCCTATTGTCGGTACTGTGAGAAGTGTTGGAAAACTCTATTTTAGCTTCTTAGGATAATGTTTGTACATATCTGCAGCATGGTTATAGAGCCCGGCATTAGCCAGTATTACGTCTGATCTAACGTAATACTGATCATTTTCGTTTCTAGCATTTGATACCTTGATCAGAATGCCGATTCCGAAGGAGTCCGGTGCCTGAGTAAGAAACTCTAGATACCGAGTAGCAGCTTCCACCGGATCCGGTGCAATTACTTCTCCTTCATCCGTACCTACTGATACCACCCAGGTCTTATCTTTCATTACTAATACCTTAATGGAAATCCTTCTAAAATAAACTGATACAAATATAAAAATTTAACGTTGCCGCTTTACTCAATAAAATATACACTAGGTCCAGTGGTAAGATAAACAATAGTAAACAACATTAAACAAAACATACCGTATGAACCTAGATATTACTAAGACTGCATTCAAATCGATCGGTGACATCGCGATACCCGAGATCTTCAACCGCAGAATTAAGACCGGTATTACTGAGGTAGATGATTTCTTCGGCCAAGGTTTACTGCCCGGTCAAACGTTTACCCTCACGGCTAAAGCTGGCGGCGGTAAAACTACTTTCATGCTTCAGGTTTTAGAGGCCCTGGCTCGGCAAGGATATAAGGTGGGAATTGCTTCGTGCGAAGAATCAATCTATCAGCTCGCCTACACGGCTAAGCGTATTTCCGTAAGCAACGTCGAGATTGCTAATATATCCGATCTCGATAGTATCGTTAAGCAGATGGCGAACTTTGATGTTCTTATTATTGATTCGTTTCAGAGTTTAATTGCAAAAGAAGAGCACAACACTCGTGAACACGAGAAGTATTGCATCGAGACTATTGCGCACAGTGCCAAGCAGAATGAATGCGTGGTGGGCATTATTTGCCATCTAACTAAGATGGGAGTGATTAAGGGAGGGACCATTGTTCTTCATGCCGTTGATATGAATATGAAGATCGAGGGAGAAGCAGAGGAGGGAGATACTCAGCTACGTAAGTTCACTATCGAGAAGAATCGATTTGGTCCTAACCATGAAATGCAGTGCCATCTGACTGATACGGGCTATGAATTTGGTCGAGCTATAGAAACCGGTGATGCTGCTCAACCTAAGAAAAGCCGTCGCGAGGATCTATGGTCTAACATTCTTCAGATCAAAGGTCTGATTACTCTTAAGAAAGTTATGCCACTAGTCGAGGGTAACATGCATAAAGCAATGGTCACTATGCGCGAGATGGTTCTTAACGATATGGTCATTAAGAAGGGAAGAGGTGAAGGTGCACGGTACACTCTAGTGAATAAGTAATTACATGCGCCGGTCTAAACGCAAACTACGAACTACCTTCGTGCCTGCGAGTCCTCGGGTATATGAGAAGTATCTGAGCAACGGTAAGCGGACGAAAGGAGGCGACCGATTGCCCGTATATGGTTATGCGTATACGGACACCAATAAAATTGAAATCGACCCTAGACAGAGTACTAAAGAGTATTTGGACACCTTGATACATGAAATGCTGCATTGCTTCTTTCCTAACTTGGACGAGAAGCACATCAGACGAACTGCATCAAAGATAGCCCGACAGATATGGAACAGAAAATACCGAGTAAAACAATTAGGTAGTGGTAAAAGAAGTAAAAAGTAATTATAAATAATGATATGAGTAAATTCGACAAAAAATTAAAGATCGCTACTAAGAATATTTTGGAAATGGCGTATGGCGCTGATCCTAACGCACAATCAATTTCTTCACAAGAGCTTATTGATAAGATCACTGGTATCACCGAGGCTGATAAGGTAATTAAGTTCACTTCAGTAACCATTGTTACCGGTAGAAAAAAGAACGCCGAAACCGGCGCTAAGATCGGCAACGTCTATAAAGTCTCTCAAGTAGAGGCTAAGATGAACGTCGACTATCAGGCTAAACGTACAGCTGCGGATCGCGGCGCTGGCATTCTGGGACCGGAAGAGCAGCACGAACTGGGCCGCACGTATGGTACTCACGAGACTTCTACAGTCATTAACCACCTCGGTAAACAGTATCTTCAGGTGGAACCAATAAATGCATTGTCTCCTCAGTTCGTTATTCAGTCGACTACAGATCAGTATACTCGTGCTACTAAGGAGGAGGTTGCTCCGTACCTCCGCTCGGCTGTTGCTCCTACCGAGACGGTAGCGATTCGTCGCTATCAGGTCACCTCTATCGTCTCGATTGAGATCGAGGGACAGGATTATAAGGTTAGCGACATCTCAGAGGACCGCGCTCAGGTGCTAGATTTAGTCGATGTAAATCCTGATCGATAATAAATGGATATTCCTGGGTTTATTTGTGCAAAATGTAAGGGTCACGTGACACCGAGCATACCCGTGTGCACGTGTGGAGATCTTAAGCTAGAGTCTGATAACGGGGTAATTAGACTCTCTTACTCCCACGATGAAGCACCATCTACCTTACCACTCACTCCGAAGAAATAGACGTTAGCCTTAGTGCACTTTAATCTGGGAGTCGTACATGCTACTTAAAGAGCTAGAACAGGACTCGCGGATTTACGTGGCTGGCCATCGCGGACTCGTCGGCAGCGCCATCTGGCGCGAACTCCAGCGCCAGGGCTTCACCCGCCTGATCGGCAAGGCGCGCGGCGAACTGGATCTCCTCGACGCCGGGGCAGTGCAAAAGTTTTACGCCGCGGAAAAGCCCGAGTTCGTCTTCGTGGCTGCCGCGAAAGTCGGCGGCATTCTCGCCAACAACAGTCAGCCGGCCAGTTTTCTCCACGAGAACCTCCAAATCCAGAACCACCTCATCCACGGCGCACACCTGGCCGGCGTGAAGAAACTCCTCTTCCTCGGCAGCTCCTGCATCTACCCCAAGCTCGCGCCCCAGCCGCTCAAAGAGGAGCACCTGCTCTCCGGCCCCCTCGAACCGACCAACGAATGGTACGCCGTCGCCAAGATCGCCGGCATCAAGATGTGCCAGGCCTACCGCCGCCAGCACGGCTGCGATTTCATCAGCGCCATGCCGACAAACATGTACGGGCCGAATGACAATTACGATTTGCAGACCTCACATGTGCTGCCTGCGCTCATCCGGAAATTTCACGAGGCCAAAGTTTCCGGCGCGACCACCATCATCTGCTGGGGCAGCGGCTCGCCCCTGCGCGAACTGCTCCACTCCGACGACCTCGCCCGCGCCTGCCTCTTCCTGATGCGCCACTACAGCGAGGAACAGTTCATCAACGTCGGCAGCGGCCACGAACTGACCATCCGCGAAATGGCCGGCCTTGTGAAAAAGGCCACGGGTTTCACCGGTGAAATTCTTTGGGACACCTCCAAGCCCGACGGCACGCCGCGCAAGCTGATGGATTCCTCGCGCCTCTTCGCGCTCGGCTGGAAACCGGAAGTGGATCTGGAGACCGGCATCGGCCTCGCCTATCAGGATTATCTGGCGCACCCGCCGGCGCGCTGAAACGGAACCATGCAGTTGCAACCACGGATGGATCAGGCCTCTCATCCCTGTCCATATTTACCAGAAGAGGCGTTTAAGAGAAATAGTCAAATATAGAAGCCAACAGAGCAGGAGAGAGAGACGACTATAAGAACGACCGGATAATAGACCCGAACGACGATTAGCCCCGTTGAAGTTCAATAAAACCTACTAGAACCATTAGAAAGAAGCGACAATACAGGTATTTAGACGACGACTATCTGTATATTGTCAGGAGAGCAGAGAGGGAAATGCAGGAAGATTGGTAAGGAGGGTGTGTAACGCGCGGAGGTACCGGAAAGTGCATAGGAAGGTGAAGGAAGAGCAAAAGGAACGTAGAGAGAGAGCCGTATAAACAGTAGAGAGCAGTAGAGAGCCGTATAAGCAGTAGAGAGCCGTATAAACAGTAGCAGATCCCTCCACAATTTTTCTAATTATATCCGGAAATCCCAGTAAAAGCCAGCTTTTTCTTCAGTGAAGCAGTAATCAATCGAGCCGATATATCGTATAACTGGCAAGCAGAAAAGCTAGGAAAACGGTAATATGTAGTAGTCTAGTACTGGTTACTGCATATAAGATGGAGTAGTCCCGTGTAGGCTACTGTGCCTAGGACCTGGAACTGGTACCTAGACTTTGCAAAAGAGAAGGAACTGGCGCAGCAGAAGGAGATTTGAGTAGGAATTAGGAGGGAAGGGGGGAGGGCACGTAGTAGAAACCCCGGAATCATTCAATGAAAAGCAATACCGCCGTAGGGGGAGAGGCTTTTTTTTCTGATTTTTAGTTGAGTTTTTTTGCGGAGCAGCTAAGGTTCTATTGTAGCGGATCAATATAACAACCATACAATTAATTAGACATGACAAAATTAGACTGGCGTACAGGTACCGGAGTAAATCTAGGTAAGGTATTAGATGGTGTAAAGAGGCTATACGAAGAGAATACCGTAAGCGATAATGCAAAGGAGAGGGATAAGTCATGGAGTATGAATAAGGCTGACATCTCTATCTATACTGATGTTGATCGTTACGAGGTAGCAAGCGACAGCAATGGTTACGTCTGGCTCATCAAGTATCATAACGATGAGCAAGAGTACCGGGTGGTTACCTGTTCTTCAAACAAATTTCTGAGTAAGATCTTCGACATAGACAAAATCGTTAGGACCGACGATTGTATCTATTAATCTTGCTCGGTTAGCTCGCCCTACTGCAGAAACCGAGTATCCGCATTTACCGATGCATCGGTGAGGTTAATTGGGGAATATACCTTACTGAAGGAACCACGGAGTGATTTCTGCAGTAGGGTTTTTTTTTCTTTTGCCATTTAACGGAGGAGGCTCTATTATATCTCTGGTCGGTAAACAACAAACAAAAAATAACATGAAAACAAAATTCGAAGATCCTGAGTTCAAAATCCTAGATGATACTGGCAAGATTAATTATTTTGTCGATAGCTTTGGTAGCGATGGCTTCCAAGATACTGCTGGGCTAAAGAAACTAATACTTGATACGTTTAAAATTACTAAGAGTGAAATGAAAGACTATACAGTTGAGGAGCATATCCAAATTACCGTTAACTACTTTGCTATGGGCTTGTACGATCTAAAGATGAAGATCCATGCTAAATCCTGGGGACAGTCAACAGCCAATACTTTTGCTGCACACCAAAACAATTAGACAAAACAGTTGCAGTCTATCTCATCAGGAGCTAGACTGTAACTGTCGGTAAACAACAAACAAAAGGTAAACAGTATGTCAAAGAAAAATAAAACGGTTAAGCAGGTTAAGCAGGTTAAGCAGGTTAAGGTCGCTGAAGCGATTGTCACGGTACCCGGAGTGGTTAATACTCTGGTACTCGATTATTCTCGATCAGCTGCTGAAGAATTGGTTACTCAAGTGGTAGCTGAAGTGGCTCCTGCGGCAGATCAGCCTTATAATAAAGCAGTCGATGTGCTTCAGAAGGCATTTATCTACTTCAACGAAGCGCTCGCGGAGAAGGAACTCGATAAGGTCCCGGTCATCACGATTCAGTCGAAAGGTCGCCGGTGTGCCTATGGGTGGTTCTGGGATTCTACTTGGAAGTCGGGTGATGATTATCGCCCGGAGATCAACATCTCCGCTGAGCATCTCTCGCGCTCAGCTCATGCAATCATGGAGACTTTGATCCATGAGATGGCTCATATGATCAATGCTAAGCGTAAGGTTAAGGACTGCAATGCCTCTCAGTATCATAATAAGAACTTCAAGGCGACCGCTGAAGCGATCGGGCTCACGGTCTCTAAGATGGGGACGCACGGCTATGCTAAAACCGAGCTCGGCGATAAGGCTCGGGCTGCGGTAACTTCCTTCGTTGCTTCTAACGATTGCTCGGTGTTCGATACGTTTAATCGCGTCGATCATAAGCGGACCTGGCGCAAGATCTTTACGATTCCGTGCACCGAGACGGCGAAGAGCTGGTTCGAGTCCGAAGCTATTGAGCTGGGAATTACGCAGAAAGATCTGGTGGATATGATCATTACCAGCTATAATAAAGAGACGGTAGTCGTGACTGCTGTTGATTGAGTCACCTAAGAGGCGTGGTGGGTTACAGAGAATCACCTTATCTGATAACCCACCACGCATAATGATACTAAATGATTATTTTTGTTGAACTATTATTATTGTTTGTCTATAATAGCAAACATGAAAGATATTAGCCGATCGCATATCTACCGAAATTGTAGTCACTCTGGTATATGAAAAACTTAAACAAGTTAAATCCGTCTATATATAGGCTCCATAAGAGCACGGCTCAGTCAAAGACCTATGAGTGGTATGATGA
>Ga0181348_1001456_pt1 | contig 10462 bp, 12 predicted proteins | sample Su13VDMM110DN_FD_130092 | JGI IMG/M metagenome (GOLD analysis project Ga0181348, IMG submission 130092) | Freshwater viral communities from Lake Michigan, USA - Su13.VD.MM110.D.N | ecosystem: Environmental > Aquatic > Freshwater > Lake | place: USA: Michigan | collected 2013-07-16
AAAATACGAATTTGTGGCGTTCTATATCATTCATCGATTCCCAAGCAGTCATATAATATTCTGCCTCTTTGTCGAATCTTTTGGCGCGCGTCTCTGGTAATACATCTGGGTTAGTGCCATAAAAATGTAGTTTACCAAGATCAGCCGCTGGATTCATATCGACGCCAAAGATATAGACTCTATCAAAATCCATCCATAAGGCTATCTGCATGCTAGCAAACACACTACTTCTGCCTATACAAATACCATCAGACAAATCTTTACTAAATTTTTTAGCACCTATATTCCTAAATTGAATGGTACCAGCCTTACGCTTTTGGATCGAGGCAGAGTTGAATATCACTCCATTATAATCATCCCAAAGTGCTGCATGGCGTTGTGCCTGTGAATGGTCGAAAAATGCCCAATAGTCCGTGGGCCATATGCGTGAATCTGGATAATTTACTGTTAAAATTTCTAATCCAGGTTTGTTTTTCAGTAGTCTCAAGTCGACTTCGTTTATCGTCGGCCCGTTTCCTATGATCACCAATATTTTACCTCTGCCAGAATTCTTTAGCTTTCTAGCTTTATCGACATATATCGGATCTACCGACCTAGAAGTATAGGTTACCCTGGGCTCCTTGCGTTGTTTAACATCCTGTCTTTGTAAGCGATTATTCGGGTCCCTTACCATAATCTGAGAGGTTCTTGGGATAGCTTTTGCGCTATCTTGGACCTTAACGGTATGAATGTCGACACGCCTTGATGGTGGCTGCTGCAACATTTGCCTCCGGTTTAGAGTCGGCTGAGGCGTCGGCCTTGGCAAATCATTATTATTTATCACAATTATCTTGTTGTCTTTTGCTTTAAGCCTTTTTAGTAAATTGCTAGAATGTGGTGTGTTTGGTGAAACCGCCCTATTATATCTCATGCTATCGCCTTGGATTGTGAGTTATTGTTTTTAAACTCCTATTGATTTTTGGAACCAAATTATATTTCGAATCAGATAGTAATTTGTTAAGGCCAGCTCTTTGGTTATTTTTTTTGTTTAGTAGACTAAACATACATCTATGAATAGTGGTCGTTAATAAATTAAATACAGGTGCCTTGCCTGGTGTATATACTAATCGCTTGTTTACTAATTTATTAGTAACTTGTAATAAAGCATCGTTAGATAGATCGCTATACTCATCTTCATTAACCAGATTAAATCTTTTGCTAATGCCGCTGCACATTCTGCCTATGTCTTCTAATAAACCATGCCAAGAGGCATTGGTCGGTTGCTCTCTAATAAACCCTCCAGCTAGTAATTTTGGTATTATCACCCTCTGTTGCAAAAAAATATCATTCTTTAGCGCCGCAGCCGTAGGAGAATGATCTAATGTAAACATCCGTTCATCTATTTTTATCGTCTTTTTAGAAGTCATATTGCCAAAACGTATTTTGCCTGTTATAATGTTATTACGGGACTTAAAGTAAATCGGTGTTGGGAGTGCTAAACAATGGTCTTTGTAAACAGAGCGCGGGTCGAGAAGTTCTTTTCCATGTTTACGAACCGGTTTACCATCAACCATTGCCGGAGAGCATGGTCTTGTATACAATAAATTGTATAGCCTGTATTGTTCAAGGTCTGGGAATGACGAGCCCAGTATCCACAGGTACCAGGTTTTCTCAAGGACGGCGCTGTCACAATAGTTAGCCAAGATGAGGACTCCTAAAAAATAACTGTCAAATGTAACGAAAGGAAAGCACCTATTATGAGCTATGAACGACAACTGCCTTATCTATATCTTCGGGGTTCTTTGAACTCGATCACACTGAAGAATATTACTTCAGAAGAGAAACAAAAAGTGGAATTAGTATTCCATAACCTTTTGCAAGAACCAGAACTTCACAAGACTCGTCTTAAATTCATAAAGCGCTTCAATAGAACAATACGTGCTGATTATAAAGATGATGTACAGTGCAGTGAACAGGATTATATAGTCGCATTGTGGAGAGCTTGTGCTGATCTACTCGTACACCGCAAAATATCTGGCTTTGTATGCGGGGGCTGTAATGCCAATTCTTATACAAACAAAAAGGGTATGGTGATAAAATTTAACCAATGCTATCATATTTCACCATGTTGTGAAAAAGTATTAGTAGACAATGTTATAAAATCACCAGAAGAATGCACAGAACTAGAATTCAAATCATCAATGTCACCAATAAGTGCAATCAGGGGCGACCGCAAATACGACGATAGGCTTTTAAGCGACCGAGAAGGCCTTATTAAATTTATCAGCAAGCATATCTCGAACTATCAGCAAATGGTAATCAAGGAAAACCAAAGAGCCACCTACACTACCACTACCAACACAAGTATTTCGGCACTTTCTGCGGCAGTAGCGGAATTGGTTGGTGTTCTAAGGAAGTATAAGCATGATGTTGGGATATACATGATGGTTGGTGCTAAAGAAATCCCGGTATCTGAAGCACTAATCGACAAGGCGCAATCTGATAATTTTATACTCAAATTCGACACATTATCATGTAATACCGATCTAATCATACAAGTGATGATGATATTACAAGAGAATTCAAAGTGTGGTATAATGCACACTTTGGACGACGGGCATCTATGCTTGAGTGGTGATCCAGAAGCCAAGATAAGTGTTATCAGATCGGCTAAGGAGAAGATAAGCTTCAATTCAGGCATGGCTAATAGCGGCACAGAATCAAATAGTATATCAGATGGTCTTGATAATTTGGCACACGGCGGCACAAACGCAACACCTGCTACTAACCACGAAAGAAGCATAGAAATATGTGACATCGTCAACAAAATTGCCGGAAATCTTTGTGATATAAGTAAGACAATATGGATATTACAAGTGCAAAGCTCTGGCTTATCATTGAAAGATGAACCAGACAGATATGATGAATATTCTTCTAGGTATCAGGGTAATAAATTTAATAATACCGATTTGGCCGAATATCTTGGTGTTAATATTGGCACCGTTAAACGTTGTAGGCAAGAGATAGAAATCCATTGCCGATACTATGGGCTGGCATGATAGGTTAAAACTATCGTTGAATCCGAAGGACTGGACTATTAACTCACGGAGGTCTTAAGATGGTAGCAGGATTTGGTGACGACCATGAAACTAATGTGGAGATAAAAGAAATAATCGAAAAAGTTGCTGATAGTCTAAACACTATAAGTAAGATTATTTGGGTATTACAAGTTCAAAGTTCAGGTTTCATGCTAAACGGCGAACCTGATAGATTTAATGAATATGTATCAAAATTTCCCGGCAACAAGCTAAATAATACAGATCTAGCTGAATACCTTGGGGTAAGCACAAGGACCGTTAAACGCTGTAAGGAAGAGATCGAGACTCAGTGCTATTTCCACGGACTTGGTTAGACTGCAGGTCTAGATAAGATTTTTTCTCTGAATATTAAAGCATCAGCTTTGGCGTGTGGATTATAACTACGCCAATTCAACAGATGGCCTATAATCCAATGGCACCTGCTTTTAGAATCGCAAAGCGTTATTAAATTATTTTTATCTAATTCTAGTTCTGGGTATTGATGGTAAGGCATGAGATGGTGAACTTCAAGCGAAACTCTACCACCACATGCCAAACAAGCATTAAATTCTTTAAGATGTGTTTTACGAACTGCGCGCCACAATGACGATCGTGGATTTTTTGAAAATACTGGTTTTTGATATAAAAGTCTAGGCCTTAAAGCACCAGCAAACCTAGTAAGATTTTTAACGCTATGCCGACGATCTTTGCCCATGGTAACCGTTTCCTTTCATCGTCTCCTTCAGAACCTTTGCTGATTAAAGATTCCAAAGCCTTGATAGCATCATCATTGGATATGTCTTTGTGCTCGTCCATTTTAGGAGCACCTTCGGCTACTGGTACAGGTTCTGTAGCGACCTGGGCTAAACCATATCCGGCCAGATTCCAAGCTGCTAAAATCAAATCGGTATTAGGAACATTGCTGCCGCGCAATTTATCGATAATAATCATTATAGCAGCAGTCGGCAGGCCATTTGGAAAAGGTGTCATGCTCATGTTATACTTCCTTCTTTTGATTAACTGTGTTTTGACTCACCAAACCACTGTCATATTTACCATTCTGTGTAAAAGACTTCATAATCAACGTGTTTAAGCCTTCTACCTTTTCCTTTAACAAATTACTGTCACTTTTAATCGATGCGGTATTAGAGCAGACTTTGTCGACATCAGCTTTAATTAACCCTATATTATCGCGTATATCAACCTGAGTATCAGCGATTTTGTCTATGCAGTTCTCTAATTTACCTAAGAAATCTATATGACGATCCTTCATTGGCACCACAACATTTACCCCAAACCATTTGATGCTTTGTGCTACAAAGTAGGCAAAAACCATTAAAATAATGGTCGGTAGGCCAAACCTTTCAAAAAATTGTAATATCTCTATTTCACTCATTGCATTTAGCAAGAAAATCTGCATTGTTAGCTCCTGTTGGGCCTTTTAAATATGTTTGCCTTTTGGTCGAAAAAATGTATATAAGAATGGGGGTGCAGATTATTTAATTAATTAATTCCTGCCGCCGCGGGAAGCTCCCCCTCCTTAAAAAAATAACTATAGTCTTAAGATTTTTAGATCTCTCTGCAGCGTTACTATCGTCTGATATGAATTAAGTATATCATCGCGTAATTTTTGATCGCCATTAGACTGCTGCTCGGCGTCAGCTTGATCATAGGCCCTCTTGGTTTTCAGTATTGGGGAGATATATCTGGTAAAAATCTCCAGCAGGGCTGGTAGTGATTTTATACTAAGGTTTCTTTTGGCTAATATCTTATCTATTAATTCATCATATAGATCACAAACAGCAGCGACCGCGGTTTTGGCCGCTAAAGCATTTTTTCCGCGGCCTGCCATACTATTGGGTTTATTGGAGACAACATCCCGCACAGCGCCGACAGCCCGACTGAGAATATTGGCTTCAGTAATATGTGCAACATCATTAGATAGTCTCATAAGTATCTTCATGAAATTTTGAGGCTTTGATACTTTCACTTCTTTTAAAAAGTCGGCCCACCAGCCGGTTGTCATAAAAGTATTTAATTCGGAACTATTTTTCATGCTAGACATTCTAGGCGCAAGATCGACCTGCTGTTTCGGCGCTTGCTTTATTAAATTAGTAATATTAGCCGTATGGTCTTGGTTGTCGACCAGCTGTAATATTGATATTAAGTGCTTTCCTTTATCCGGAGAAGACAGGCCTGCAAGCGCATTAGCAAGAATTCCGGCTATGTTTAAACCACCGCCGGTATCGAATTTAAAATATTCTGGTACTATGCTGCCCGCGTTCTTTAATTTATTCGAATACTGCTGAAAATGTTTTTCGCATAATTCCATGTCTATATTGTAGGGAGGCTTTTTCATCTCATCACTCTTATGAGCCGACGTCCCAAAACAATTTGCTATAGAACATTCATTGCTTCCAGGATTCATAATTCAACCCGCCATTCGCATGGTTCTTCAAATTCGCTACTCGAATTTGTGATGTTTTCTTCGCGCTTTGAAAGATTATTTAGACTTCGCTGTCTTTTGCATTTCTCGCAAAATCTCGTGGTAGTCGGGTCCGGACTCATAAATTCTTTATCGCACCAGCCTAAACATTTTACTTTTCTTTTCTTGTCATTCATGATTCACCATATACTGTTCGACTGGTCGACGTCAAGACTCTTTTTGGTTATCAGGCATAATCTGTTTTACATTTGACCTGCAATATCTTATATAAGATAACCAGCGGTAAATACAATATATACTTATATATGGGAGATAAGATGGATAAGACAATGGCACAAAAATTATTTATAAAGTTATTTTCTTCTAGGCAGATAGCACACAATGAACATTTGAAGACCGATCTGTATTCGGCTCATGTCGCTCTGCAAGAATACTATAAAGGCATATTGAGTCTTACAGACAACTTGATAGAAACGTATCAAGGACAATTTGGACTTATCGATCCAATTGACGGTTTGTTCCTAAACTGTGAAGATTTTATAGAATATCTATCGTCTTTTGCCGCCGAAGTTAACAATTTAGCGGCAAAAATCCCAGCACAGGCACAGCATCTCAGCAATATCATGCAAGAAATATCCGCATTGATGTATAAAACGATATATAAATTAAAATATCTGAAGTAATATTAAATACCAAAAGCAGAACGGCTGAAGAATTGGTTTGGCATACCCATCATAGTCTGTCGTGCTGAATATGGCTCGCCTGGTTGCTTTGGCATCCTACTTGGAGGCTCAAGCACAACATATCCGGCATCATGCTCGGTGAGTACTTTGACTATAAAATGTATGATTTTATAAGCCGTAGATTGTTTTCTGGCATTAGCCATACCACTTGCGGATTTTACTATCACTCCCGACTTTATCTGCCTGGCTAGATCATTTAAATTATTATGAAAAGTCTCGCCTAAAAACATCCTTTTATTGCCTAAGACATATAGATTCCAACCTAAGACAGCTCGTCCTAAGGCCGTATCAATATCGGCTGCATAAGGCACTACTTCAATTTTGTTAATAAGACAGACATCTGGGTCTATCGGCAGGTCTTGTAATAGCGGAGGATATACTAATCTTTCAAAAGAATCGACGAAGCCCTTGTTGATAAAGTACCGTATAAGTTTTCGCCTCACGACTTCAACGTTACTAAGGTGCTTTATTCTATCTATGTCGTATGATTCCATATTATATATTTAATTACCAATTAGCATCGATAACCTGTTGATCCTCTTAACTTTGATTTCTCTGTCGAAAACATCAAACATCTGATTCCGGTGAGAAATAACCAACACATTGTCGACTCTGGCTAGCAAATCATTTCTAATGATATTTATAAGCCCCTCAATACCATCCTCATCCATCCGTCCGTCGACTTCGTCTAAGACCATAAGATTGCACTGTCTACCATACATTACCTCGTAAAAATCGTTGCAAGAGAGCATGAACGCCAAATCTGTTCGCTTACGTTCTCCGCCAGATTGGTAGTCGTAGCCCCACATGTTAGTAGAAATCTTTAAATCGCTTTCTATTTTTAGCTTAATATCAAGCCCCAATAGCCCGATATAATGCTCAAGTCTAGAATTGATATATGGCAAATGCTCTTCGCACATAAAACTCTTCACTTTATTACGATCGTTATATGATTTATAAATATAATTATAATGTTTATCTAATATTAAAAATTCTTCCGATTTATTAGTAAGTTCAAGGAGTATCTCTTCTGCGTCTTTTAAATCAGCCTTTAATTTGTCTAAGAATTTTTGATTGGGGTCAGAATCTGTTAAGACATCGTTTTTCATCTTCTGTAGTCTAGATATTTCTGACTTAAAGTTAAGAACCGTTACAGACATATTTTTGGCTTCTATTATTGTTAGATTGGGTATCCTAGTCCTTAACAATGTTTCATATTTAGTAATAGACGTCAAATTACTAGTCTTTTTACCGGTTACCACCACGATTTCAGAATTTATCGTGCTTATTTCCAGTTCTACCTTGACTAGGTTAGACTTTATGAGTGACGAAGGGATATCCTGAAGACATGTAACACATTTCTTACCTTGTGTCGCTACTATCTCGTCCTTCTTACGATTGACAATATTTAGTCTAGCATCTAATACTACAAGTTCCTTATAAAGAGTCATATCGACAGCTTTCAAGGCATCGATTTCTGATTTAATCTTTTCTATAACTTTCCACTTTTCCGTTAGCTTATCTATATCTGGCAGAATGATGCTGTCTATTTTGTCTTGGATTTTAATTACCATATCATCTATTTCTTTTATCTTCGCCGATCTCTTTTCTTCGAAAGTAGAGCTTTCGTCTTCATATATTACGATGTCTCGTATGATTCTTTCTCTGATCGTCCCATTATCTAATATTTTCTGATTATTGTTCGAAAACATCAGCTGAGCACTATCTGATTTAGCTTTTGCTACTTTACTATAGAAAGTAAATCTGTCTACTCTGAGGATCTTTTCAAGTGCTTTGCGCCTCGAAGCCTCGCCCATCTCCATCCAAGGTTTTCCGTATTGATTAAAAAACACGCTACCACAAAAGATCTCGTAATCTAATTGAAAAACCCTATTGAGTTTAGATTGCATTTCTTTGGTCGTAGACACTGTATCGGCAGCCATTTTGCTTTCGTCGCCATCTCTGATAAATATTAACTCGGAAGTGCCACCAGACTTTCTACGCCTGATGATTTGGTCGCCATTTTTGAAATCTATAATAACTTCACAAGTCTTTTTCGTAAAATGATTAATAATCGAATCGCCAGCAGACGGTGAATGCATCGTTCTACCAAATAATCCCCATAATATAGCATTAGGTATCGAGCTTTTACCTGAGCCATTAGATTTTTTTGCATCGCCGGCCGACACGGATTCATCTATTTCCCCAGTAATCAAGCAGCTTCCGGTGCCTTGTAAATCTAAAACGGTCTCATAGTCACCATAAGATAAAAAGTTTTTCCATCTGACTTTGCTTATTTCTAACATTAAACAAGTACCTTACCATAGTTAGGATGAGCTTTTATAGAATCAGGCAATGTGGTTTTATCAAAAGCTTCAGCATTCCATAATCCATGTGCAACCGGATGCAGATTCTGTATCTGATTCTCTGGTGTCCATTTATAATACACTTCATTTAACCAGTCGGATCTAAGTTCATTTTTATGACCATGACATAAATATTTATATTCCATGGTCTTCTTGCTTTGGCATGTTCCGAAATGGTATATCTTGGTAGGCAAACCATGTCCAACACCATTTGGTCTTTTAAGATTAAACATTCGAATCGGGCTATAACCATCTTTTACAATATAGTCGAATGATCTCCAAAAATTAACATAGTTACTTGTGCCGTTGTGCCTGAATTGGCTATCGAATGTCATCTTTATACCATCGGCCAATGTATCCTTGCAGAAGACTTCGTCAGAATCAGTGCTTATTATAACGTCGAAATCACTAGAATGCTTTAGTACAGTGTTTCGATGGTCGCATTCGCGGCCAAAAGACTCGAACTCCTCCCAGATTAGTTTGCTTCCTAAAGAATTACTTGTTATGTTATATATCTCATCTCTAGAATCTGGGCATGGGACGGATCGTCCTTTAGAGATGGCGCTGTGACCATGCGATGGCTTTTTAGTATATGAAACATAGACCTTGTCGCAGAACTCTTTCAGAGGATCTAGACACAATTCTAAATATTCAACGCCATAGTGGACAGGGACGAAACCTAATATCTTCATCGTACGTACCTTTAACGGTGGAATGTGGTCACAAAATTAATTACCATACCAGGTCCCTATTAGTGAAAGTTTAATATGGAACGGAAGAAGTCTGCCTTAGTCTGTATAGCTAAAAACGAAGACCACTATATAAAAGAATGGGTAGAATATCATTCGAAATTAGGGTTTAATAAAATCTTCATATACCAAAACGATTGGAGATGTAACCTAGAACACCCAAATATTATTAAATATGAGTTAGATGGTTATTGCAAGCAAACAGAAACATATAACTCATTTATACAAGATCACCATACAGAATACGAATGGGCTGCTTTTTTTGATGTTGATGAGTTTTTAGTCTTAAAAAAACATCATAGAATTAATGACTTCTTAGAAGAGCATAAACAATATCCGGCCATAGGTATAAGTTGGTATTTCTTCGGATCAAATGGTCATGAAGTGGTCAGAGAAAATAACTACAGCGTAATAGATAGATTTACAAAAAGGCGTGATCAGTTGGATAAACATTGTAAATCTATTATAAAATTAGGCAAAACGGTGGTTATGCTTGACCCTCATTTTAGTAACGGTGTTACAAGCTTTACAAATGGTAAAAATATATCATCAGGACAGGAAGGTAAAACAGCCGAAGTCGCCCAATTAAACCATTACTTCGTAAAAACCATAGATGAATATATGGCGAAAACAGCAAGAGGCATAGCATGCACAACCCCAGAAGACCCCGGTTATATAAGATCGATTGATTTCTTCCCACATCATAATAACAACGATGTCGAAGACTTACTTGCATATAATTTTAAGCATGATATACCCAACATATAATAGATTAATATAGTGGCATATTCTAAGAAATGACGTCGATCTTACGGCTACGAGAGAGAAAGAATGAAGTGAGAAGCAGTGGGCGATTTAAAAATAGGCCAAGGATCATATGAAAGCATAACAAGACGTGGAACATTAAATAGCATCATTATAGGAAATTACAGTTCTATAGCCGATGGTTGCATCTGCGATGGCGGTTTCGGCCATAATACAAAGTTCGTGACAACATATCCATTTAATCAAAAGCTAAAGAATTGCGCTCATCTAGTCGGCCACCCAGTATGTAGAAGAGACATATACATCGGGAGCGATGTGTGGATAGGCGAAGGATGCC
>Ga0181348_1001458_pt1 | contig 10456 bp, 10 predicted proteins | sample Su13VDMM110DN_FD_130092 | JGI IMG/M metagenome (GOLD analysis project Ga0181348, IMG submission 130092) | Freshwater viral communities from Lake Michigan, USA - Su13.VD.MM110.D.N | ecosystem: Environmental > Aquatic > Freshwater > Lake | place: USA: Michigan | collected 2013-07-16
GAGGTCTGTCAATTTGGGACATGTAAATTGTCTCTGGTCCGTTTGTTGAATTGGCAAAGCAAATACGTTGTTGAATCCTGCTAACAGTTGATGGATAATTACCAGTCCCATCAAATGGTTCTCTTTCAATTGGGGGGGTATCTAGTATATCGGGAACTATACCCGTATCAATAAATGATGTTTCTCCTGAAGACCCAATGAACCCATAGATTCCGTTAATTTCTCGATAAACATAGTACTGGTTAATACCAGAAACGGCGTCCCAATTTAATGTAACGGCCGTTATCTCTGGGTTTGTTGATGATTCCGCATACCCAATAGGTAAGCTTTCTTCGTTTGTGTCTGATACTGAGGTTACTTTCCATTTATAATTGACTCTTACCGCCGTACCGCCAGACGTGTAGGACTCTGTATTTTCAGTGCTGTAGTTGTTTCCTGCTAAATCTTGTAAATCGAACTTATTATCTGTCTTATTGACAGCGGCCACTCTAAAGTTTCTGCCATTTAATACCGTCATTCCTGATACGCCCGATATGTAAACCACGTTGCCATTAGATGGGTCTGTGCCTGTGTAGGTAACGACTCCAATATCAGCACCCGTTACGTTTGTTATAGTCAGTGTTAGTGATGATGGGTTTTCACCCCTCCCTGTATCAATGATATTAGTGGGGCCATTAATGCTAGGCCCAAAAGTAATGGTACTTAAAGTCCACGATGTATCGCTTATTCTTTTTAGCTCTCGTGGTGCATACAATTTATGAACGATTGTTGCCAAATTGTCGTTTGCTGATTCAACTAATTGAAGACCTGCCAAATCTTCTTCTTGGTATGGCGAGTCAATCTCATATATTCTTGATGCCGTCCCACCTGATACATAGGTTGTTAAACTACTTGTGTTAAAGTTTGTGTTTGTCATGTCCTTAAGCTGAAATGTATTTGAGGATGTGTTGACAGTTCCTACCTTGAAGTTCCTATTATTTAGCTCTGTCATACCCACCACGCCCGATATGTAAACCTCGTCGCCTACCGTTGGGTCCGTACCAGTGTATGTCACCACACCTGGGTTTGCTTTTGTGATGCCCGTAATTGTTAAATTAAGATCTGTTATTTGCGCCCCATTTTTAATAAACCTTATATACCCTTCTCCAAATTCAAGAACATAGGTTTGGTCTGAATTAATTACAAATGGGATAAGAGATGTCTCCTTAGTCGAGTCTTTTACCTCTGCAATAAACTTTGTACCTGGTCTTGACGCAACACCACCATGTCGCATAACAAAAAAGTTTCGGCACTTTGAAAGCCCTGTCGCATACTTAACGGTATCAACACGTCCATATAATGAGGGCGAAATCTCCCCTCCGGAAAAACTAAATTGTGATACTGTGGCCATTAATGCATAGCCCTTATGTATTCGCTTTCTGGTGCCTGGTCTGGTTGCTCTTCGTTTGCGTCTTTCTCTTGTGCTTTTTTAATATAGAAAGAGTAAAACTCAGCGGCTCTTTGTCCTAGCTTGAATTTGTCACCGCCAGTTATAGTAGGCGCAATGAACGTCGCTAATAGATAAGAGAATGCCATAACAAAAAATGGAGGGTATAATTCCGGGTTGTCAATGTTTGTACTGTACTCAATCTGTGCATTTTCACTATCACAGAAAATCAAAACACCTGCATCATCTGATGATAATTTAAATGGTATAACTGAGTCTCTTGAGTCCGTTCTTAGTCCACTCAATACACGTCTTAAATTAAGGCAGTCCGATGGGTATCTGTAGGAATATTCCCACTCGTCGTTTGGGGATTCTTCCACTAAAGATAAATATGCAATCCTAGTTGTAAATGACCAAGGAAAATCATTTAGTAACATATCTCTACATTGATCATAGAACAATCTGCATTGTGACGCTTCTTGGCTAGTCTCTGTATCGAGATCAGCTATTAATTTAGAGTGTCCTATATGACCCAATGCCATATTACATATTTGAACTTTGGATGACATTTGTTATTTATTCTCCTTCTAAAATAAAACCGTTATCGACTAGCCATTCACGGCTTACATGTGAGTTGTGTAAAAGATGGTCTGGGTGTCTTGTTTGAATGAAACAATAAACCCGTTGGTCTCCTGATACATGGCTGACATAAACATCTGATGAGCTACCCGATCCAAAGTTAAAGACTGCTCCTGGATGGACATGCGGCTCATACGTTCTTTTTGTACCAACTGTATTAGGGAATTCAAAATATTTATTGACATGTGAGCTAGATAAATCTGCATGTGCTGTCCCATCTGTGCCTTGCCAGTTGTAAAAATCGGTTATCGTGTTAAATAATGCGTATTCATTTTGCGCCATAATTAATAAATCCTGTAAATCCTATTCCAATTATCTCTCACTTTTTGTCGATCGCTTTCTGTTGTAAGACTATCAATCACCAATGCTTCTGTAAGAACGCCATTTAATGGCCTGCTGGTTCCAGTTCCTGATATTTTGTAAGTGTAGGCTACTGATGGTACCGCCGTTGTGTGCGTAAACGATTCTGTTTCTATCAATGATCCATTTACATAAAGAGAAACTGTCTTGTTTGTCTCGTCTCTAACTAGCTCATAAATGTAGTACACGTCTAAAGTAGGATTGAATCCAAGCGTATGCGTTTTTGTTGTGCTTAGGTCGCCATGTTTAAATTCTATCATGTCAGCTGATGCGCTATATGAAACCCTACCGACTGAATTATTGGGGTTTTCGCTTGAGTAAAATATATCAAATGCTGAGCTGTCTGACTCGATTTTTAAAATCCACATCCACGTTGTACCAGCTGATACATTGTTAAACAAATTAACAGTTTCCGTCGTTAAAACATCGTCTGTTCCATCAAAGTTGATAACTGATAACCCGTTCTTAGTGTACGGAAACAACCCTGGCTGCTTAGATGACGTAAATTGAGACATTGAATTCCCAAATGACGATAGGTCTTTTTTGTTTGATATTGATCTGTCGTCAATTCCATCAACAGTGCCTGTACCCAATGAGTCATATTCGTTTCTTGCTGATGATATCCATAGTATTGTATTGGGTACCGCATTGATCTCTTTTGCTAAATATCGATCTGTAATCCAGTTTGATATCCAAGTAGAAAGTGAACTATTTATTGATGCTTTGGCAATTAGTATGGGGCCAAGTCTTGTGATCGCATATTGATCAGATTGGTTTGTATCACCAAGTATTCTATAGCCTGTCGCAAGGCCACTGGTCCTATTAGCGTGTGTAGCCCCGATTTCTGTACCATCTAAATATACAACGCAATCACCATAATCGGTACCGTCGCAATCAACTCTCAATAGTCTATACCGATAATCCCCATTTTGTGTGGTACTGGTAAGCTCTGTTGATCCACCTGATTCTCTAGGTGGTAGTAAGAAAATACTTTTGTCACCGCTTCGTTGTAAACCAATACTCCAACCTGCTCTTTGCGTGATGAAGTTATTTTCTTGTGGTGTGATAAGTGGTCTGTATCTTGATGATGTATCGTTACTTTGTGGGTAGTCTTGAAAAACCATGAATAAATTAAAATCTGTATCTAAGCTTAAATTGTCAATATCCATGTATCTATTGTCGTCTATTGAGTCAATCACGTCATATCCGTTTAATTTTGTTTCTGATAGCTCTGGCATTGATGCTGCTGTTGATTGGATTGCTGGCATATCTGAATATCCTAAACTAGATAAGTATCCCAATTCACCATCAGATTGTGTGACACTTTGGGTTAATTGGTAAGAGTTTGATTCATCTGGTAAATATAAAAGATGAAGTGATGATGATTGCCCTAATTCCATAAACTTTCTATGGATTGGATGGATTAAATGCGGCAAACAATTTTTGACTACTATTCTTGCTTGATGATCGGTCAATGCTGTTTTAAATATTATTACCGCATATATTTGACCCTTGTAATACGATGATGACGGACTACCGCCATTGTTAATCGTACCTAAATAAGAGGTGCTTGACGGCGTAATGCCTTGTGAATAGCTGCTATTAATGATTTCTGATCTATCATTTATTAGTATCTTGATATTACTTTTGTTGTATATAAATGTGCTTACGCTTGGGAAACCGATCCCACCAAATACCGTATCATTATACGATGCCCCACCACTATTAATTGAAATGTAGTGATTCATTGATTGACCAGCGGTTGCACTATTGTAAAAGCCCATATCACATGAACTGTTACCAATTAATGCCCTTGTCTCGGTTGAATGAGCTTGAGCGTTATGAACCACCATGACGGTATAATGAGAAAGATTTGACAATGCGTCGCCTATGTCATAGTAGCTGGAATCAAACAGAAGCCCGTCTTGCTTATTAACGTTTGCATTTGTGTAGGTAGCTGGTGCGACTGCACTAGCATGTCGCCCATTCCCTGATTGATCATACAACAAAGTGCATTGACCGCTACTATTGTAAACTCCGTTCTTTTGGCCTGCAAGATAAATCCTTGCGCATCCTGGCATTCCCTTAATCTTCTGTATTTGTGAATGGCTCAGAACCATCTATATAAGTTCCCCAAAAACATTTAAATAAAATGATTCACCTGACACTGGGGTATAGGCATTGTTTACTTGCAAAACAAAGTAAATTTCAGATTTAAATTCAAATACTATGGGTAATGCCAAATCAGATTGAAGCATAAAGCACGAGTTTAGATCAACTGATCTTGTTAGTGGTATTGATGCAATACACTTTCTAGCCTCTGCTGCAGTTAAAGACAACACCGCATTATCCGTAAATACAGATGAGCTTGATGGGGTCTCATTCCATAAATGAATTGTAACTTGCGGTTTTGTTGATTGGTTAGCACTAGAAGTCAATGTGATTTCTGAAATTTTAATCATTGATCCATAATGATCATTCCCCATAGAAAGACCTTGTATATTTGAAGTTGAGTTATTGATCACGTCATTTATGCTGTATTGTGTTGTGTTTGACGGACGAATAATGGTGTCAGTTAATTCAACTGTCGTTGAATAATTTGTTCCGCAAATTTTATTATTTACCGTTGTTACTATATAGCTCATACTTCAACTCCTATTGTGGCCGTAATTGTTCCCCCAATTCCACTTGTAACAGATTCAACTTCTGCTTTTATATACTTCCAAAAACAATTTACTTGAACCGATGACATGGTGTATGTAGTGCTAAGACTACAATTAAAAATAGATGCGACCACATAATTCACATTATCGTTTGAAACCCAAAAAGATACTACTGCTGTCCCTGTAGATGATGTGCATTTTGCGCCAACTTGAAAAGAGACTATTTTGTTATTTATTGGAAATGCCTCTGTAAAACCTGCTGTTGAGCTATTAGATAATAGATCTTGTGTTGATATTTTATTCAATTTATTTTTGATCCTCCTTCTTTATAGAGTGGTGACAGATTGTCACCACTCCATTGATACTATTCTTGCTGCTTAACTTGTCGGCCTCTCTTTGGTTGGCCCTCTGAACTTTCTTCAACAACTTCTGCTGGAAGTGATCCTGGTGAATGCTTTTTAATTTTCACAAGATCTAATTCATTGTTAGTTCCAGAAACTTCAACCGTTCTAATTAGGTCCATCCATTTTTCAGAAAAAAATCTAGGCTCAATTAAAAAAGGCGGGTCATTTGGGTATCGTCTTGCGTTTCCATAAAAACCTACAAGATCTTTTTTTTCTTTTACCTTTACCTCAAATTTTAACATTTAAACTCCTTTCGATTTCAAGAATTAAGCTACTGTATATCCACTAGGATATGCTTTAAATTGTTCGATTTGGCCCTTTAATCCAGCTGTGAAAGTTGCAGATCCAGATGTTAAATCGCCGTTTGCAACGGTATATTTAATCCCCAAATATCTGTAATTCACTGAGCTATTTAAATAGGCTTCAAATTTTGTACCTGCTGGTGAAGATGCGGCAAATGTTCCCAGTGTTTGAACTGTAACTGGTGATTGAATAGTTTCACCTGATACAGTACTTCCACCCTCTAACGTGATTGTCATAGTAGAGTTAGAACTCGCATCAGCCAAAGCAACATCATTTTGAACAAATACAGCAATAGGATTTCCTACTCCCATGTTTCTTGCGGAACCAAAATCAATAACTTTAGTTCCGACACTAGTGGTCGTGTGTTCGTTTCCATCATCGAACAATAAAAATGCGTCAAGTATACTCATTATTTTTCTCCTTATTTATTAAATTAGTTGGTTACTGCTGCTTCTGCATTTGTCAAGGCGTCACAGATTCTTATTTTACAACCCAAGAATGATGTAACAGGCTTTCCTTCAACAAAGTCGATTCTTATTCCACCACCAGCACTTAAATCGTTTCTTGATTGAACATGTAACATTCTTGCGATTGTTCTATTCATATAGAACATTGCATTATCAGTTGCTCCGTCTGGCAACATATAAAATGCTTCAATCATTTTTTCGATTAGATCTGCTGCACTTGATTGAGCTACAAGATTACTAATGTCGATATTACAGATTCTAGCTGCACATCTCCAATCTTTAACAACAATGCCGCCTTTCCAGTTCCATTTTTCACGGTAAACATCTTGTAGTTTTCCGTCACTTTTCTTGTCAGTCTGAACGCCTTTATCGTCGTGTGCTATTCCGTAGTTTTGTCCTTTTGGGAAAATTCCATGGACTTTAGTATCACCCCATGATACTAGCCAAATAGAGGCATTATCTGAACCTGTTCCACCAGCATCGATAATGTTTTGAGCCGTATCTGAATCAAGGTCATTGTATCTAATTGCAAGACCGTTGAATTCCTCTGGTGATAAATTAGCGTTACCATAGAAAATAGTTTGCATCATTTCTTGGCTCATTTTTTCAATGAATGGCTCCGCCTCAGAAAGTCTAAATTGTTTTAGGTCTCCCTCTAAATTAGCAACTTCGACGTCAACATCTGACCAAGCCTCTAAAATTCCCATACCTTCAGTAATTTGTGCTGTTGTTGATTTGCTAGGTTGTGTTCCAGCGTTCAAAGTTCTCCAGTAAACATCTGGTAACCCTGTTCTAATCGTAACCAAATGGCTTGTTGGCTGGTTGCTTTCTTTCCAAACAATATCTTCCAGACATTGGTTTTTTTGTGTGAGCATTTCAATGATTTGATCCACTCCGCCGCCTGGGGCTTGTCGTTTAATCCAATCGGCATAGGTTAAATTTGTTGCTGTATTTGGCATTATATCTCCTTAATTAATCCTTATATAAAATATCTGCTAGTCTTTTTTTGTCGCCAGCTGTTTCGCTAGATGACACAAACGTATCGTCCGCCATTGCTGCCCCAACTCTAGCCATCATCCTCACTAGTTCAGGATAATCACCTAGCCTGGTAGCATTGAGCGTTTCTTTTAGTTCCTGCGTAGCAAATTTATTGATCGCTCTGGCTGCAAACTCCATGCTTTTGTTGAAGTTATCTTGACCGATCTCTTTATCGGCTCGGATATCCTCAACCCATTTTTCAGACTTTGCAATCAATTCTTTCTGCTGGGTATCGAGCACTGATCTAACTGTATCTTCTTGGTTCTTCACCAATTCTTCGGCCAGTTCCTTCGTGAATCCTTGCAATCGAGCGTACTCGGCAATCTTCTCGAAACGGTCTTTAGATAATGGTGAGTCCTTGTCGAGTGTTAATTCATATGGCTCTACTTCTGTCTTTTTAGGTTCTTCGGCTGGTGTTTCTCCTGCCTGTGATTCTGGTGTGGTTGCATTTGTTTCGGCCGCTTTCTCAGCCGCTGCCTGCGCTTCTGCTGCTTTGATTATCTCAGTAGGCGGTGTGGCTTGTGCCGCTTGTTCTGCTTCTACATTATTTGTTAATAAATCACTCATTTGTTTCTCCTCCTTCTTCTTCTTCTTCTATCTTTTCAATAGGTTGAGATTCTTTAAGCATTAGCCCATAAGATTCTGGTGAATAGATATTTATTTTTTCTAGTAGTCTTAATCCTACAATTCTCTTTCCTTCATTCACATACGTCCCGTTATCGCCTGTATAAGACATTTTAAAGATTCCGCAAAAGCAAAGCTGGTCCCAAATGATACGGCGACCTGCCTCTGTTTTTAGTATTGAAATAAAATCATTACGCTCTTTATTGATTTGCTCTTTTTCTAATTTTCTAGCGTTATCGACCTGCTTAGGGTCTGCCGCATTTTTTACGAAAGCTTTTTGTTGTGACATTTTATTTCCTTTCTATGGGACAACTGTCCAGTAGTTATCTGGGTTAAAATAAAGAACATCTGGGGTTAGAGCGTGTCCGATAATTCTTACAACCTCTCCAGTGGTAGATGGGGCTGTCTCGGTTATTACGCCACCAGTTGGCGACACATATAGTTTTGCTCCGATAGTCCAGTTCCAAGAGTCGTTTCTAACGATGCTGCCAGATAAGGCAACTCTCATTGGGTTGTTATTGGTTCCTGACTCTAGTGATACAGATAGCAGCCCTGTAGATGTAGTGGTGGATGACGCATCGGTATTGACCCACTTTCCAGTGACGGCCATTTCACATAGTGTGCAGATTCCTATTGTTGCACCTGCATTAAAGTCCCTAGTCGTAAATCCATTTCCCGTTTGGTTCGATGTTGGCACCGCATCAATTTGAAGTTGGTTTACGTCCGTTATGTTCTGTCCACCCATATTAATGGCACCCGTCATTGTTCCACCAGCTTTAGGAAGTGCAGCGTCTGCCGTAGTTCCTTGTGTGGACGTCGCATAGTCTGCTGGGTTGAAGGCTTTCACAGCGGCCAAGTTTGTCACTTCTGAATCCATTAGCGCACCAGCTGCGGTCACGTTGGCAGTATCTGTTACGTCTGCTAATGCTTCGATTCCATCTAGTTTGGCTCCGTCAACTGATACGTCACGCCCGTCAAAAGTACTGTTAGTTGTGATTGCTCCTGTCATAGCTCCACCTGATCTAGGTAAAGCATTGTCTGCGAGAGTTCCTTGTGATGCGGTTGCATAATCAGCAGAGCTAAATGCCTTTACCTGGGCAAGATTAGTCACCTCGGAGTCCATTAAGGCACCTGCTGCCGTTACGTTTGCTGTATCGGCCGTAAGTTTAGCCGTATTGGCTGTAACTGCGGAATTGTTTGCTACAGCTGTTGCAAAGTCAGATAAATCTGATGATGTGATTGTGACTGCGCCAGTTCTTCCTGCGACTGATAAAACTGCATCGGTATAGTCTAGTTTGTGCCAGTTCGCTGCATATGTCGAAGTCGATGCGTTATCCAGTATCGAAACGATACGATCATTAAGAACAAAGGCTACTCCGTCCACTGTTCCTGATACAGATACGATCCAAGAGAATCCAGCCTGGGCAGTTCCGCTTCCTGGGAATGTTCCAGCTGATGCGTCCCACGTTCCTTTTAATACGATTGCCTGATCCAATGCGGCAACATCTGTCACTAAATCGTCAAGTGTTGCCCCGTCTGCTGATATATCTCTTCCGTCTACTGTACCACTAACGGTAATTGAGGTTGCACTTGCTGCACCGATATTAGGCGTTACAAGCGTTGGGCTTTGACTCATAACAAAAGTAGAGCCTGTACCAGTCTGAGCTGCTACTGCGGTTGCGTTTCCAGTTGAGGTGATAGGTCCTGTTAGATTAGCGTTAGTTGTTACCACAAAAAGATCAGCGATTGACTGAGCCGTAACTTGTTTAAGGTTATCGGAATCGCTAACGTCTTGAACTAAAACCTTGTCGGAGCCTGCTACTGTTGCTGATGTGATTGAGGCCCCATTTAATGATGAGATAACATTGGCTGAGTCGGTAACATCGGCACTTGCTTCAATTCCGTCAAGCTTCGTTTTGTCTGCGTCCGTGAATACATTGCTGTCGGTAGCAGAATCAACAAGTGTACGAATTTCAGCTGCGGTTTGATCAGCCGTTGCGCCTGTTTCAATTCCATCTAGTTTTGCTCCGTCAGCTGATACGTCACGGCTGTTAATTGTTCCGCTTGCTGTGATACTTCCTACGGATAATGTAGGTATAGTTCCAAGTGAAGTTATGTTTGGCTGAGCTGCTGTTGATATAGTACCTGTTAATGTTGTCGCCGTTACTGATGTCGCGCCTAATGCTCCTGTTGCTGCATTATATGTTAGCGCTTCGTCTGTCTTAGGTAGAATATTCCCTGTAGCTGATTCAAATAGAGCAACAAAACAAGTTGAATCTGTGGTATCGGCTACGGTGATAGCTGATGGAATAACCGAATCGGCATAAGCTTTATTGACTAGGTGATCAGTGTGTGTAGGAACAACCGCACATTTAACGAATCTATGAAATAGCGCACCGCTACGTATAAATGACATTTCTGGCCTTCCAGTTTCGGGATTAATAAAGTCTTGATATGACTCGTCGTTGACTTCGCCTAGTGTGTAGTCGACTGTTTCGCCATCGCCAATAGCTTCGCATCTAATTCTGGTGA
>Ga0181348_1001465_pt1 | contig 10441 bp, 10 predicted proteins | sample Su13VDMM110DN_FD_130092 | JGI IMG/M metagenome (GOLD analysis project Ga0181348, IMG submission 130092) | Freshwater viral communities from Lake Michigan, USA - Su13.VD.MM110.D.N | ecosystem: Environmental > Aquatic > Freshwater > Lake | place: USA: Michigan | collected 2013-07-16
ACATCTTAGACTCCCTTTGCAGCAATGGCTGGCATGATATTTCCTTGTTTCCAGCCTGACTATCCAGTCAGGAATTAACGCTTCCAGTTGTCCGAACTGGCACGGTTTAGAGAGCAGCAATCACAAAGCAAAGCAACTCATCGTAGCGAATTCCAAGTTGTGTATGTTCAACATCAAATTCATCTTTCCATGTGTCAGAACAAAACAAACCATAATTGTTTGCATCTAAACCTTGATCTGCAAAGGCTTGTGCAACATCTTGAGCATACACGCCAACATGAATTCTAGCTTTATCTTTTTTGGCAATAACGGCATCTTGAAACTTAAAAGTTTTAATTAAACCTTTAATTGCTTTTGCAACATTTTGTTCAGCAGTAGTTAAAGCAGCAGCATCTTGTTTTTGATTTGCATCCGATGTGTTGATTGCTCCTGTTGCTGCATAAACAACAGACCAACGAAAACTTGCTATGCCAAGTGATTTAGTATTATCTGCTTGCGGAATAAAATCCGCTCCAGCTAAAGCTAAATATGCATTACCTCCAGATAGTCCACGCTCTACATATACATCTGTTGCAACAGGCGAACTATCATTTGTAAAATATGTGGCATTGCTTAGCCAAGTGTCTTTGAACGAAGATTTGTAACCGTAGGTATCAGCTTCATCTGGCAAAGCTGCATTACCTAATGTGTTCTCCCATCGCTGACCACCATGCTTAAGAATGCCTCTAATCAATCGTGCTGGATTTGATATCGTGTTATCCCAAGCAATAATAATTGCATTGGTTGTGCCGGGATCAAGTTGCAAATTATGACAAACAAGACTAGCCGAGTTAGAAAGCAGAATACCTTTTCCGGGGTTAATATCAAAGTATGAATCCGTAATTTCAAGTACGCAAGCGACTGCAACGACTGCATATCCAAGCGTTGGGCCGTTAACTTTTGTTTGAAAAAACTTGTTGTCTGTGGCATATCCATCAACGCTGACATATTCAACGAAAATACACCTAGCACCCGATGCGTCAGTCAAGTCGTTGCGGATTGTACCTGCGTTAAATCGCACACCCGTTACTGGCAAAGTTGTACTTGGCTCAAGACTTACTGATCTGCGTCCGTTATAAACCACTACACGATTGGCGGTAAAGTTCACCGTACCACCGCGCAAGCGCAATCCCCAATCAGAGTTATATGCAACTTGCGTAACACCAAGAGCCGAGCTACCAGCAATAGGAATTCCACTAATGTGCAGATCATTCAAACCGCAGTAACGAACAATGGTATTTCCATCACCAAAAGTAATTGCAGCGCTTGTATTGACAAAAGGTCGAACACAGTTAACGTTAAATTCACCAGAGCCTCCAACACCCTGCACCGTAATGTTGTTGTACAAACACACCCAGTTCATACGCCATTCGCCAGCGGTCGGAATGAGAATGACACCACCGCCAATTAAGTTCAGTGCATCCGCAGCAGCATTCATTGCCGCCGTGTTATCGTTTGCACCAGCTTCACCGCCAACATCAATAATATTAATGGCTGGAGCGCCATCAATCATCGAGTAAGAAACTTTTGTCAGTGCCATGATTACTTCTCCAGCTGCTTAACTTTTTCGTTCAAGTCTTTAATCGCTTGGATCAAAATAGGAAGCAGGTTTCCAGATGTCAACTCAAGTTTTTCTGGGTTTGATTTGTAAACAAGGTTCAGCCAATCAGCACCAAAAGATTGTGCTACTAAATCAACTTCCTGTGCAATCAATCCAGCCGTCCAATCTTTTGACTTTTTTGAACCGTCTTCGAGTGACTGTTTAATTTCTACCGCACCGTCTTCATCGCGGATCACTTCTTTGTACCAAGCTCGCTGATTCCACTTAAACCGCCTGGGTTGCAGAGCGGCAATAAAGTCTAGTCCTAACGGCAAATTCTCAATATCAGCTTTGTCCCTAGCGTCCGACAGTGCCGTAATTGACGTTACTTGGCAACGAAGGGTTGCGATAGACGCATTGCCCAAGGTAATCTCATTAGCCGCAGCAGCAGCAGACGCCGCAGAGTTGTAGCCAATAATGGTGTTGTTTGATCCTGTCGTCAGGTCATTCGTTCCTGTTTTCCCGGCAAACGTTCCAACTGTGGTGTTCTGAGTGCCGGTTGTAATTGCACCACCTGCTGTAGAACCAACTGCTGTGTTTCGTTCGCCGGTTGCGGCGGTTAACGCAGTGGCTCCAATTGCAGTTGAGTCGCTGGTGGTCGTGACAACAAGAAGTGCTTGCCGTCCAACAGCAGTATTTGATGTTCCGCTAGTAACCGAACTTCCAGCGCGTCTTCCAACAGCGGTGTTGAAATTACTTGTCGCTCCGCTCAGTGCCTCTTGTCCTATGGCGGTATTTTGAATCCCGCTTATATTTGCCGCCAATGCACTGGAGCCAACCGCAGTGTTGGTCGTACCATCTGTAATGAGAGTTCCGGCGAGGTAGCCCACCATTGTGTTGCCCGTGCCAGTGGTATTTGCAGCAAGCGCAGATGCTCCAACAGCGGTGTTTGTCGCTACGCTGCCCAAGCCCTTGCCCACCGTCAGCCCGTTTGCCGTGGCTAAGGTAATATCTCCAGTAAATGTAGGCGCAGCAGATAGCACCGTATTGCCAGTGCCTGTGCTTGTCGTTACACCTGTGCCGCCATTGACTACGGGTAGGACGCCAGTAATCTGACTGACGTTGATGATATTGGTAACTGTCTTTAACATTCTGTTCTCCTTAGACCAAAAATTCAATCACCGCAGTGAGTGGTGGCGCTTCGCTGAATGTCACATTACCGCCAGTCACTGTATACGTGTTCTGGTTTTGGTAGACGCCGTTGATGTAGATTGCCGATGGTGTTGACGTTACAGGAAATACAGTCTGCACACCATTGCCAGTTGCATTGCTTGCAATAGTGTCGCCACCAAGAGCATTGCCGTTAAACGAGGTGTAGACCACCGTGCCATTCTTGTCCTGGACTTGGATGGAGTAATCGCTTCCCGCATAAATCCGGCTCGGAGTGCCTTGGTAGACAGGGTAACCGCCACTGGTGCGAATCGGCTGGACAGCGGAAATCGTCAATGCAGCATCAAAAAATACGGCAATCGGGTTTGTGACTGGGTTCAGGTTGACCGTGCCAATCAAGATATACCCGTTCTCAAGCGGCAAGCCGTCAGTGCCAGCAAAGGCAGGGTATGGGGGTTCTACGGATAGTGCGGACATTTATTTGTTCTCTTGAGATTCCGGACGAAATACATCAACAACTTGGGTAGATGCACCTGAGTATAAACCGCCATAAGCGGCTGGCATTGCTCTTGAGACAAAACCTGCTGGAAGCACTTTCTCTTGAGCGCGAGCAATTTCATTTTTTAATGCAGTGATTGCTGCATCTGGATTGTTGTAAACCATGTTAGAAAGTTGTGCCGCAATTTTTGGATTAAGTCTTTCTTTGATATTAGTAAATACGTTTCGGAACACGGTGTACCCACGACTTAACAGATTCAATTTATCTATTTTAAACACACTTTCTTCAATTTGCTCACCCAAAATATCACGACCAGTTGGGCGAGTAGCTTTTCTTGCAGCACTAGCGGCTGACTCAACTCTATTTGATCTAGCCAAATCATCAATGACTAACTGAATGTCTGTCAACTGTGCTGGTGTAAAGTTTTGCGCTCTCAGAATTGGTTCAATAGCATTGGGATTATTGAGCATTGGATTTTTACCAGTCTCAATGACAAGACGCAAACCCTTTGCTCTATCCGCAAATTCGTTTGCTAATTTAGTTCCCAATGCCTGTTTGTATGAAGACTTGAGGTTTCCTGTTTGGTCAAACAGTTCACCAACCACTTTCATAGCTCCTGCTTCCGTCAAAGGATCGCCTCCTGGCGTTTGTGTCAGCATCTGGTTTAATCGAGTCTGAACCACGCGACTAATTGCATCTTTGCCTTGAGCATCTGAACGTGCCAAGGCAACACCCATGCGGTCACCACTATCAAGAATGTGGTTAAGAATTTGCTCTGGCGTCTTGTTTTTGAACCCTGCCCCAAGAGCAGTCAACTTGGACAAAGCATCATGGCCTTGAACAGCCTCTTGTTCTAATGTCTCCAAAGCCCTTTTGATGCCCATGCCTGACTTGTCCAACACGGCAAATTGCTCGGCATTCTTTTGCAAGAAGCTGGCGGCTTTTGCTGGGTCAACCAGACCCGTTTGAGCGTCCATCGCAGCCAATTTGAACTGGCCCAAAATACCGTTACGAAGTGAGTCAAAAGCCTGTGGATCACCAGCAAACGTAGTGACAAATTGATTGGCCGCATCACGGTCTTTGGTGAATTGAGCGACAACTTGAGCAGGCTCAATACGTTGCTCACCAAACATTCCCGGCTTGAGTATTTTGGCTGTTTCACCAGTGCGGAAGCGCGGAGCGTATTGCTCTCGGTACGTTGCCAAGGCTTTGCCATACAGGTCTTTTGCTTGTTGTGGAAAAGTGTCTGAAACATCAATTGCTTCATCAATTTTGCGTTGTAAACCTAGCAAGTTTCTTATTTCTATACCAACAAGGGAACCTTGTCCACGACTAGCCGCCATCACATCTGAATTGATGGCTTTACGCAAAGCATCCAATTCAGTCAATGTGGCCTCTGCTACTGGTGGCGGCACTGGCGCTCTTTGCATTGGACGACCAAACTGATCCAGCAAATTAAATGATGGCTCTGCTGTTGGTGGAGGACGTAGCCCCATAATGCGCCGCACAATTGCTGGCGCAGTGTCAGGTGAAAATGATGAAAGAGGCCGACCTAGAACTTTTTCAGCTTCTGCTACCAACTCATTAATATTGACTTTGGCATTACCTGCTGCTGCTTCCGCTTGAGCATACGCCGGTTGTACTTGCGTTTTTTTCAGTTCGTCAGACAACTGTTTTGCGCGTAAACCAATTTGCTCTCCAGTCTCTTGAGGCCCAGTGGCTGGAAATCTACCAGCAAATGCAGTTTCTACTTGTGCTTTTTCAGCATCCAAATTTTGAAGAATTGAATCTCTTACCTGCGTCAACTCATCCAACACACCTGGTTGCAATGTCTGACCCTGTTGATCAATTTGTTGATTGACACGTACCAGTTGCTGCTGCAATGCACCAACACGCTCGTTCATCAGGCGTTGAATTTCAACTGCTTGTTGTGGGTTTGATCCTCTAAGTCGTTCAGCCAATACAGAAATCGTAGGCGGGGCTTCACCACCACCAGCAACAATATTTTCAGCCAAAGTTCTTTGAAAACCCGGTGTTGTTGGAACCTGAACTCCAGCTTCAATTTCACTGATCGTGCGTTCTGCCGCACCGGGTGTGCCACCAACCGCTTTGAACAATTGTCTTTCAGCAGCCAATGCTGGCTTAAAAAGTGGATCTACTATGGACTCCCACAATCCTTTCGTGACTGATGATATAGCCTTTGCAGCAGGTGGAACCACGCCACCCCCTACCATTCCTACAGCCACATCAACGGGTGATTCTGCAACCGGAACTGCTCCAATGGCACCAGCAGTCATTCCAGCACCAACGCGCTGTCCTATCGTTGCTCCACCTGTCGGCCCCATGCCTCCAACACGCACCGCCTCGGCAATTGGAGTAACCACAGGTGCTGCGCGGGTGCCTTGCGCCAAAGCAGCAGCAGTACGTCCAAGTTGTGCTGGCAATGCTGTTCCTGCTGCAATTCCAGAAGTCAACTCACCAACAAATTTTTCAGTACCAGATTGTGGTACTGCTATTCCAAGTCTAGTCAAAAGATCGCCCAAAGCCGCTGAAGGCTTTTGCATTTGAGTTCCAAACGTCTTATTCAGCAAATTGACAACTGGGTCAGCAACGGTCGGGGCTAATGTTCCAGCAGCAAAACCAGCTAGCGCACCGGGTGGCCCACCCATTGCAGAGCCAGCCGCAGCGCCAGCCACTGGCAAAGCCAAAGCGCGAGTTACTGCTCCCATCACGCCTGGTGTTGTGGTCTCTGGCTCAGGTGGCGGTGCTTCTCTAATTTTTCCGGGAATATTTGAAATTGAAACTTGTAACTGAAGTCTTGTAATTTCATCAGCAAGAAGCCGAGCAGCTTTGGTGTCACCTGCTTTATCAGCATTCAATAGCGCATCTTCAAGTTCTGAAATATTCGCCATGTTCTTTCCTACTTGCTTTTGTATTTTTTAAGTGCCGCATCTACTGCTTCTGCTTTAGCTGGATTTGTTACGACTGGAGCGCTTGGTGGTGTTGCAGAAGGTGGTGCTTTTTCTTCAATAGCATCATAGAAATCTTGAATGCTTGGGATACGTCCTTTGTAACCTCTTAAAGAACCGTCACCTGGCCCTTGCACATATTTAAGCATTGCTTCACGATCTTTTGCTGACTCTTGCATTTGAGTCACAATTGCCTTCAATCTTCGAGCGTTATCAGCTTGTGGTGCTTTTTGGTCATACGACCTTGCCAAAAATGCTTCTCCTTCAGCCCGTGTAAATTGAGCGCCAATAGTGGCTCTCAATCCTTCTTGGATGACACGTTCTGCATTTGCTCTTGCTTCTACAGAAGTTTGAGTTACAAAAGACTGCACCACATCTGGAGTCAATCCAAGCACTGGGCCAGTAATGCGTTTTTGTGTTTCTAAAATATTGACAACAGCATTAAGTTGATTGATACGAGATGCCGCTTTAGTTTTGTCTCCAGATAGCCAATCAACTGCCAAAGGCGCAAACCTTTTGTCCATTTCCTCCTCTAACTTTGTTGCAATACGAGGCTGACCGGGTATGTTGACAACGGTACCGGGAGCCGTTGGAGCAAACGTAGATTCTTTTGTAATCTTGCTTCTTAAGGAGAGAATTCTTGGATCATTTTCAGATGCGCCACCTTTTACTAAATCGGCAATTTCACCGTACAACTGCATGACCGTTGATGGAGGAGTTGGTTTTTGGCCTTCTTCACCTTTAACTAATTTAGGTTCTTTGCCAGACTCTACAAAGAAAGTCCCAGTCAACGGTTTGCCTTCTGCATCTGTAATTCCGAACGCAATTTTGTCAGCAGGAGATGAAATTGTTTTACCACCGGCTGTTGGCGCACCAAACATGGCATTGGCTGCTTTTTCGTATTTGTCGCCAAGAGCCAATGTAGACATTCGCAAAGTTTCCAAAGCAAAATCAGGCGCTTGTTCAATGCTATCCAACAGCAGTTTTAAGCCTTGTTTTTTTTGCGGGTCTGTTTCTGCATTCAAGCGTTCACGAACTCTGTTCATGGCAATTTCTGGCTTTTTTGATTTCAAAGCCGAACCAACTTCACCAGCAAACAAAGCTTGATTTTCTCTCTGTTTATCAGAAAGAGCGGCATCTATGGCCAAAAGGTTTTGAACTTGTGCAGCAGGCAAAAACCGAATCAGTTGGCGAGTATCATCTTGAGTTCGTTGGTCAGTTGGTTTGGCTAAATATGCAGAAAACGCAGTATCTGCCAATGCTTTTTGATCAATTGCCGCTTGCTGTTGTGCCCGAGCCGCATCCATGTCGCCCATTGTTGCGCCCAACTTCAACCCGGATACAAGGTTCTCAAAAGGGCTCGAAACACCCGGAATTTGATATTGAATTGGTTGAACCATGATTATTGTGGCCCGGTTGCTGACATAGGGTCATTGGAAGCATAGAAAAGGTTATTAAACTCACCATTTCCACTGACCGGTGATCTGAAAGTACTGTCAAACCCGCCAAAACCTTTGAACCCAGGCAGACCAAACTGACCAGTTCGACCGTAGTTTATGCCCGCCATTTGCAATGGCAGACCCAGCAGGTTTGCAAATGGTGCTGCACCGGCCAATTCACCACCAGCCTGAGCTGCACCTTGTTGAGCAAGCAGGTTAGCCACGTTAGCGCCTACAGCACCAGCCTGTGACGCTTGACCAGTCGCAGAGGCTTGACCGCCTCGGTACAAAGCCTCAGACACGCCAAGACCTGTTCCAGCAAAGCCTCCAAGACGGGCGTATTGCTTGTCAATTTCTTGTTGCAGCAATTGTGGCCGAAACTGAGCCAATGCGCCTTGGATGTTTCCTCCACGTAGACCGCCAGTAGCTGATGCCCTTGACAGTAATGCTTCTTCACCTTGCCTAACGTTAGCTTGAAACCCTGCACTGCCCTCAATGCCTGCAATGGCTTGCTGTTGTGCATCTGGGCCAAGTAGACCAGCCAATGCTTGCTGCTGCTGAAAGGCTTGCTGACCAGCCTGCTGGAACGGCTGGAATTGATTGATGGCACCAGTGCCTGCTTTAATGTAGGGTGCAAGTAACTGCTGAACAGCTTCAAACTGTCTGCGCTGTTCGTCAATGCCGCCTTGCGCTGCACCAGCTTGAGTTGAGGCTGCGCTGCTTGTGGCGTCTGAGGATATTACGCTGCCAAGCAATGAAGAGCCTATTAAGCCCATAGTTAGATCAGGCATGATCAAACTCCTTCATGTAATCTTCAAATTTTTCACCATACAACGCCATAATTTCATGCGCTATCTTGGTGGTTTTTTGTGTTCCGTGACAAAGTGCAACCGCCATTAGCACTACATCGTAGTAACCGGCACGCCAAACAAAGGACTTGGCATCTGCTTTTCCAGTGCGTTCAACATGATCTGATGCTTGCCATTTCAAAATCATGGTGGCAACAACTGGCGCTAAATTGTAAGAATTGGCTATCCAGAATGAATTCTGGTTCATGCCAACCAGCGTATTCCAGATCACCGTATTGAGGTCTTCGCGCTCTACCGAATCACCATCTGCTACATCGTCAAAGACTTGGATGGCTCCATACAGCATGAGTAGCCAATCAACGGCTGGCGCAGGCAGAATCCTTTGAAGATTTTCTTTTAGCCAGTCGGTCATGCACAAGTCCTGTTTAGGGCAGGCTGCTGGATGCCATAACTCAGCGTCATCATTTTCCCACATTTCATCATTTCGTCAATCCATGTCGTATTCGCGATCTTCCCACGCCTGACAAACCCGCATATCGTTACAGATAAAGTTTAGCTTCTTGCAGTGACCCCTGAACCCTGCGCCCTTGTCGTAGGTAGCAAGCGGGATGCGCTCAATCCTGATTTGGGTCATAAAACTGTTGTCGTAATACTCGCAGTTCGAACAGTGCTTGCGCCTTGCGTCTTTCTCGTCGCACTGCATCGCCTCGGCCAGCCCAACGTAAAACTCTTTGTTTGCGCCTGGCTCGTTGGTCGGCACTTCAGGGCCATAGTTCCAATCTTTGACCGCAATAGAGTAATTTTTCTTATTCTCTGCATTGGTCAAGAATTCTTCGTCCATCGGCAAGCCAGTAAAGCCGCGTGGAATCATCATAAATTCTTTCATTTCTGCTCCTAGGTAATTTCGCGCCCGTTGGCTCTTATGGTCAAAGATGTCGCAGCACCAGCGAGGGTCGAGATAAATCCACTCGGCTCTAGCGCCTGGCCAACCAATTCAGGAAAGGTGTAGGTCTCGTCAGGAGCAAGGCTGCGGGTATCCACAATCAAATTGGTCACGCCTGCACTGCCGCCACTGGTTACCAGATTGACGCTAATCGCCACGTTGCCTGCCGTGGTGTTCGTGGCAGTGAACTTGTCAATGATCGTCTTGCAGTTGGTCGCCGTGTACTGCGTGGTCTGCGTGTTTTCAGCCTGCTTTGCTGGAATCAGCACCTTAATTGTTACGGTCATATCTACCCCTTATGTGGCTTCGCCGCCGCTAGCGATGATGGTCAAGCCTGTTGATACCGCCTGAATCTGTATTGTGTCGCCTGCGTTCAGAACTTCAATTCCGTTGTATTGCAAAGCGTTATTTGCGGGTACAGGAACATCGTAAAGGAAAGCATTCCCGGTTCCTGCCGATCCTGCTGATGGCACAAAAAACACACGAACGTTTATGGCTGCTGCCGTGGTATTGGCGATGCTGAATTCTTTGACCAAAGCGCGGGTGCTGGCCGGTACTGTGTACAGGGTAGTCACGCCAGTTGTGATAGCGGCTTGTCCGAATTTAACTGGGGTGATTACATCGAAAGCCATGTCAGCACCTGATTAGATCGCACCCTTGCGGTTTGGTTTGCATACGGCAAGATGCCAACCACATCATGCGCCAACTCAATATTGTTACGCACAGGAGCAAGCGCAAGCAAGTCCAGTGATTGTGCCAGCACACTGATTTGCGATAACGCTTCATTTGCAGTCGCCGCAGCGGTGTCTGCCTGAAACTCGAAATCAGTCCCGACAATTACCTGCAACGTGTCAACAGTCGAAAACAGAAGCTCGAACTGTCTGATTTGCTGTTGGTCAGTCAAGAACTCCGCAAGCTAGTCACGGGTCAGGTTTAGCCTGCGGGAGATGGGTGCGGTAGCCATCAGTACGCCAATGCTTCAATCTGCGCCTCTAAGCGCACATAGGACACGTGAGCATCACTGTCGCCCCGG
>Ga0181348_1001467_pt1 | contig 10432 bp, 13 predicted proteins | sample Su13VDMM110DN_FD_130092 | JGI IMG/M metagenome (GOLD analysis project Ga0181348, IMG submission 130092) | Freshwater viral communities from Lake Michigan, USA - Su13.VD.MM110.D.N | ecosystem: Environmental > Aquatic > Freshwater > Lake | place: USA: Michigan | collected 2013-07-16
TAGATATCCAAAAACACAAAATAGACAAGATTATAGGGGATATAAAGGTATATAAAGACAATGTGGCAATACTTAGTAACAACAAAGCAATCCACGTTCAAATCAAAGATACACAAGGAAAAATAGCATTAAAAAAGATAGAAACATCCAAAGCAAACAATACTGTAAAGGATTTTCATGCTAAAATAAAGGTAGCTGAACAGGTTATACTTGAGTGCAACAATTCAATCAAACACATGCAAGAATTAGCTGACAAGCAAGTAGCTTATGACTTATACTGCAAAGCGGTTTGTAAAGATGGTATACCATATGTAATGATAAGTAAAGCCGTTCCATACATACAACAATACGTTAATAACATACTAAACCAAGTTATTGACTTTACAATTGAACTGGAGACGGATGGAAAAAACATTAACGTATTTATTTGCTATGATGATGCAAAATGGCCACTAGAGTTGAGCTCTGGAATGGAACGCTTTTTGTCATCTTTAGCATTGCGTATAGCTTTAATTAAAATTACCAACTTGCCAAAGCCCGACTTTATTGCATTGGATGAAGGACTGGGAGTATTAGATAGCAATAATTTAAACTCAATGCACACACTATTCACATATATGAAGGATGTTTTTAGGTTTAGCTTAGTAATATCTCACATTGATGTTGTTAGAGATATGGTTGACAATATAATAACAATAGATCGCAAAAATGATTTTAGCTATATAAGTTGTTAGATGATATTTATAGTAGATGACGCTATTATCAGTATATAAAATACCAATACAAAGAGAGTATTCAAGACAAACTTATTACATTGAAGACACAACAGAAAACTCACCAGACTATTTTGACGTTCAAGATTTTCCGTTAGTAGTTGGTGGTGGGCGATATGTGATTAAGATGAAAGGTAGTACTAATTTAAGAGTAGGCTCATCAGTAGATGTTGAGATTATTGATGCAGAAGGTCAGAATATATATGTAGAGGTAGTTGGTTTTGTTGATAGATTTCTTAACTATTATGTTTCATTTGATGTGTACGATATAACAGCTCAAGGTTTAGCTACAGTTTATATAGTAGGTGAGGCTAGTATTGATCAACAAGGAAACCAAATACCAATACAACAACAAAAAAAATATAATGTTAGGTGGTCAAAGCAGTTTAATATATTACCTTTTGAGAGAAATAATGGTGAATTGTTGTTTGATGACCCACCACAAACATCAGTAGCACAGGTAGTCGTACCTGCAAGATTAGCCGTAGCCTCCACATCAAGTGCATACAATTACACATCATCCTTAACAGATCCAAGTTTACTATCCATAACATCTGCTAATTTTTTTGGATACGACAGAGATTTTGCTTCAAGTGAAGACATATTAGATGCAAGACTGAGAGCAATAACAATCAATCCAAAAGGAGCTCCAAAAACAGCAAACAACACACCAACCAGCATCCGAGATACCGATCAAGACATAACAAATGGATCAGTAGTTAATTATGTTAGTAGATTTAATACAATATTACAAGCAACAAGTAGTTTTTTTATAAAAGATCATTTAGGAGGTTATTTTGAATTTCCCAGCTCTGCAAGTACACCATCATTCCTAGCACCAGCACTACCGTCCGGATATTTAATATCTGGCAGTGCATCAGACCAACTTAGTAGCTATTATTCTACAATTGTAGATGTAATAAACGATAAACAAGCTGTAATAAGTAAACCAATAAATGTAATAACAGTTGATAGTAATAATATTTCATCAGAAGCTTATTCAAACTTCACATATAAAAGAGCAGCTCTTTTTAGTGGAAGTATAACATATGTGCCATCAACAGGTTTATTTGTAACAAGTTCAACTGTAAGCTCATCTTATGTTGAGTTTACATTTAGTGATTTGAATCCAATAAGCGGACAAGTATATAGAATTAAGACTTCCGCCAAACTAGGGTCAATAACAGGTGACTACAAAGTATTGAATGACCAAATAATTGTACCAGTAGAATATCTAACAGACTCTAACTTTAGTAACACACTTAACTATGCAAGATATGAAAGTGATTATAGATTGATAGGATGTTTTACAACACAGTCTATATTAGACGACTATTGGCTTAACATGTTGGAAGATTCACAAGGATTTGACACAATCACAGGATCAGTAAACAATTCAATACAAACAGACTCAGCTAAAGCACAAGCAACTTACACACAATCAGCACTACTTACAACACAGTTTAACCAAAATTATAACGAAAACCAAACATACACACTAGGATTTAATTTAACTTTAGAACCTTACACTGAATTAGAAGTGTATATGAATAGCGATCCCTTAAGTGCTTATACAATAACATCATTAGCATATCCAAGAGGCTTTTTGAAATCATTAAATAACGAAAGGTCAAGATATGGTGGATCACAAAACAGATTTGGCAAGTACTTAGGTAAGATTAAAAATGATCGAGCAGTCCAAAAATACTATGGAAGAGTTCTATTTGACTTTGATACAGACGGTAATGGTTTTGGTAGACCGTTATTTAGATCAAAAGTTATAGATGATATGGCTGGTTACAGCGGTAGTGCCTATATTAGTGATGTGAGTATTAAACCATACTTGTTAAATGGATTTACACCAAACATAGTACAATATGCAATACCACTACCAACTGAACTAATTACAGCAGCAACATTATCACAATCTATAGATTTTAAAATAGACTATTTTGATTACACAGGCAAACAATCTGAGTACACTACATATATAGATGATTTAGTATTAAACTTAAAAGGAGATGTACAGTCAAACACATGTCAAGATGATATATTTATTTTTGAGTATAAATCGGGAGCTGATTCGGATGTAGGTTTTTATGATAACATTGTTCCACCGCTATAATTCACTTAACAAACAATTTAACACAATATGGCATTTACAACAAAAGCATTTGATTTGTATTATAAAAGAATCGGACCAACAGGAAGCCTACCACAATATTGGTATACGGAATCCCTTACATCTTTTATAGGAGCATCAGCGTCATACGCAATTTCAGTATCAAGCAGCTTTTTAAACTTTCCTGACGACTACGTCGATGGTTTTGCTACTCCGTTTCTAACAACAAGAGACAGTCAGTTTAATGCTACATACTTAGCATTACCATGGGGATCAGCAGCTGGAGACTTTTTATGGAACGTATTAACACCATCTTGGTCTTTTGTTGATATTGCGCAAGCACCTTCATATCCAAATCCCGAACTATACTACAATGGAGCAGCACGCCAAGTATGGAATACCAACTATATATCTTCTAGTTTTTTTAAAAAGAATTCTTTTAGTGGATCGTTATATGGAAAAGACAGTTATTCAGTCACATCAAGTTGGTTAGCGTTTGATCCTAAAGTTTTTGGAACTGGACTAAGTCAAGTGGAGTCTGCACAATTTTCAATCATACAAACTGTTCCTAGAACACTAGCTAATGTACCTGGGTACAACATCACATGGCCAGTAGTAAACTCCACATCAACATCCTCAGTAGATAATCAGTATTTTGATCAAAGTGGTGGAGTAGGTATAAGTAAAACAAGCGTTAGTCAATCACTAGTAACAGCATCAGTATACATCACAGACAATTCAGCAACTGGATTAAGATATAAAACTGAAGCATTAAAAGCAAGAAGATTATATTTTCCAGTACCATATAGTGGAAGCGGTGCAACAGGAGGAACGGATTATTGGTTTAAGAAGAATACAGGAAAACGTGTAGACAGTATTTTTTATGATAATGGTGGAATATATAATGTTCAGTTTAGTTTGAAAAGACATATACCAACTGGATATGCACCAGATTTAGGTAGCTTTATGACTGCCTTTATACACAACGTCATACCACAGATACCATCTTCATCAAACTGTGTAGGAGGAGCTTCAGGATGGTATCCACCACCAAACAATATAGTAACTATTGGAAACCAATACAACGGAACCTCAGCATTATCTTTTTATGATATACAAACAGGATTCTATGTTGAAAAGTTTAACTTTAACTTAATACAATATGGATATCCAGCACAACTTTGTTTGGAAGTTAGTGGCTCACTTGCAGATAATGCTTATTTTGGTATTATTGTTGATGAGTTTAAAATGTGCAAAATAGGAGTAACAACTGATCCAAGATTTATTAAACCAACATCAATAGCCACAACTGTTATAGACTTTGGACAACAAGTAAGTCTAGGTGGTGGTGATTTAGCTTAACAATATGATTAACAACAAAACAATAAGAAACTGTACAAAACCATTTCCAGCAATACAAGGACTGGTTAACGAACATGCTTTAGGTAAAATAATTATTAAAAACATCTACCAAAGTTGGCAAGGTGAAAGCATAAAACAAATAAAAGATAAGCATGAAACAAATCCATACACATTGCGTATTGGAATGCCATCAACAGATACACAACTCAAAAATGATGCCATATATTTTATATTGCACTACCTCTCATATAATCCACTAACAAAAGATGTAGAGATGCGTGAAATAATTCCATATCGTAACATGGAAAAGATTTATATTGGTCAATCTTTGGATGAAAAAGCGTATAGTAACTGTAAGTTATTTGTTGACGGTAATATAGTAGCAGATGATTTATACTTTAAAAAGTATGAAAACACAAAAGACATACCATTAAGCAAAATAATAATAGATTTAATAAGTAAAACAGAAAAATTACAACTAGAAGTTGCCAATTTAAAGCGTCAACTTACTAACAAGCATATTTATAACCAAGACACCATTAATGAATGATTTAACTAAGTATTTAGTAGAAGGTATATTGCAAGAAGCTGAGATAGGCATTGTTGTATTATTACCTGGAGGATTTAAACCACCTCATGGAGGTCATTTAGACTTAGCAGTAAGATACTCAAAACTACCAAATGTTTCTGAAGTAAGGATCTTAATTGGTCCAAAAGAACGTGAAGGTATTACTAGAGAGCAAAGCATAGCAGTATGGAATGAGTTATTGATAGGTGCTAGAAACATAACAGTACAAAAAGTAGCAGAAGACAATCCACTACTAGCTGCTTACAAATATATTGAAGCAGCCAAACCAGGAACTTATGCATTAGCAGCAAGTAGTAAAGGTGAAGATTACGAACGTGTTAAAAAGTTTGTACAAGGCCACGCAGAAGGATCTAAATACCATAAAACTGATGTGGAAGTAGTTGAATTACCTATAAACACAAGACCACTACCATACACTGGAAGAACAGATGGATTAAATGGTAAAGGTGTAGGTTCTTCAACATTAAGAAAAGACCTAGCAAAAAAAGATTACAAAAATTTTAAAACAAATTATCCATCAACAATACCTGAGAACATTCTTCGTGCAATTTACGATATTTTAACAAAAAAGACAAGAAGAGTATCAGAATCCACAATGTTATTAGAAGGAGGAGCAGCAGGACATCTTGCACATCCATATGAAGATTATGATCTTACCTTTAAAGATGTACAAAACATGATTGATGCTGCATTAGGCGGTACATTAGTGTCTGCACAAGAGAAACTAGATGGACAAAACTTAATGGTTACCTATAAAGATGGCCAAGTTAGAGCAGCAAGAAACAAAGGTCAAGTAAAAGACTTTGCAGCCAACTCACTTACAGTAAAGCAAGTTGAAGACATGTTTACAGGTAGAGGTCCAATCCAAGCAGCATTTGCAGAAGCAATGAAAGACTTGGAAGCAGCCATTAACAAATTATCAGTAAACCAAAAACAAAAGTTTTTTGCAAATGGAGCTAAGTTTGTAAATTTAGAAGTACTGTATCCTGAAACAGCTAACGTAGTTCCATATGGAGCTTCACAATTAAGATTGCATCACATTAAAGAGTACGACAAAGCAGGTAATGTAGTTAGTGAAGATGTTGAAGCAGTAAGACAATTACAGGGAGCTATTCGACAAGTACAAGCAGAAAACCAAAAGACTTATGAGATTAGAGTAACAGATCCAATCACAATAAAAAAGTCTGCAGATTACAAAGCTCAGAAAGAAGAGCTAACTAAAATTATTGCATCATTAATGTCTATATACAAGCTAAAACCAAACGATAAGGTAGGTCTTTACTATCAAGCTTGGTGGAAAAATTACATTAATCAAATAGCAAAAACATACCAATACACTGTACCTGAAAACACAATAGTGCAGTTAATTAATAGATGGTCTTTTGGAAACAAAGAAGTAAATATTAGAGTAATTCGTGATGGTATTGATAATGATGGGTTTAAAAATTGGGTAATGGACTTTGATAAAAAAGAATATGCTGAACAAAAGAAAATAGCAAACAAACCAATTGAAAACTTGTTTCTAAGATTAGGAGTTTACACGCTTGGAAACATTGAAAATCTAGTATCATTAAACCCCAACAATAGTGTTAGACAAATGAAAGGTGATCTTAAAAAAGCAATTGAGCAAATCAAGTCTTTTGCAAAAACAGACACAACTGATGAAGGAATTATAGCATTAAAGTTTTTAAAAAGAGAATTAGCTCGTTTACAGGATATAGGTGGATTCAACGCTATCTTACCTACAGAAGGAATAGTTTTTAAATACAATGAAAAGCTTTTTAAATTGACTGGAGCTTTTGCTCCAATTAACCAGTTATTGGGCTATATGAGATTTTAAAGTACACAATAAACTGAGTTATTGCAAAAAACAAAACTATTTATAATTAAATATTTAACAAAATGAAATTAAAAAATTTAATAAACAAAAAGAAGTTAGAAGAGAAGAAAGAAGCAATCGCTACTTCCAATAACACAAACATGACCATTCACTACGACGCAAACTTCACACAAGTAGGTGAAGCAGGAACACCAGAGTTTGAGTTTACTATAAGTGTGTCATCAACTGGAGGAAAAGTGTTTTTTCGTGGAGTGAGTGATAGAGAAGAAAGTAACAAACTAACTGAAGGTGTTAGATTAGATTTACGTAGAGCTTTACGTAAGTTTGATAAACATGTACAATTCGTAATAGATAAATATAAATTACAAGTTAAGTAATGAAAGATAGTTTATTTGTTACAATAGAAGAAAAACACGTTAAACATATTGAAGGTGATGTTTGGACAGAACGTGGAAAGTTATGGACCATTAAGAATGGTATCAAAAGAACAATGTCTAAAATGGATGAAGCTCGTAAACAATTTTCAACTCCATTAGCATGCCCAAATTGTGGTAAATCTATGAAACACCACTTAGACGAAAAAATGTGGGCAATACACAAAACATGCTTTAACTGCGTTATAGATGCAGAACATTTAATTATGAAAGCTGGAAAATGGGCAGAATACGAAAAAGCAAAAATAACAGCTAATGCTGAAGGTTTCTTAAAGGACTTAATCAGTTATATGGATGATTACAATCAAGAAGGAGTTGCAAAAGCACACGTTACTGAAAATGGTCAAGTGGAAAAATGGAGAGATGCAGATCAAACTGAAATAAAAAAAATCACAGACTCGGTTGTTGAAGACATAACTAAAAAAGTACAAGACTTTAAAAATACTAAATGAATCCATCAATAATAGCAGCATTCATAACAGGATTTGCAGGACCAATATTAGTCCAAGTAATTAGACAATATATTGAAAAAAAGAAAGAAAAGCCAGACATGTTAACTGATGCACTAGAAACTAGTGAAAAGGTAATGGATAAGCTTGATCATATTAAAGCTGAATATGAAGCAGATCGTGTTTGGATAACACAATTTCACAATGGAGGTCATTATTATCCAACCGGAAAATCAATAGCTAAATTCAGCTTGATATATGAAACAGTAAACATAGGAGTAGGCTCAGTACAAAACAACTTTCAAAACATACCAGTAAATTTATTTAGTAAATCAATAAACTATTTACTAGAACACGATATAATAGAAATACCAGATTACAAAGACGAGACAATATCTACTTATGGATTAAAGTATATAGCAGAAGATACGGGATGTAAGTCGGGTTATATATTTGCAATCAAAAGCTTTGATGGTAAATTCATAGGTTCTTTGGGTATGGATTACACAAAGAAAAAAGTAAAACTAACACCAGAAGACGTTCATCACTTATTTAACTATGCTACATCAATTGGTGGAGTACTATCAAATCATTTAGAATCATAATATGCCATACCAAGCTAAAAAACAAGGTGATAAATATGTGGTGTATAAAAAAGACACTGGTAAACGTGTTGGTGCAACAGCAGGTAATAAAGAAGCTTTAAGAAAGTATTTAGCTGCTTTACACTTAAATGCAAACGAGAGCACAATAAATCTAACAGACTTAATAAATGAAGAGGATCTAAAATGTCCTCCAGCTACACAAGACATTAGCTTAAACTTAAAAAATAGAAAAAAGGCCATTGATGAGTATGGTTATGGACCACTTAATCCAGATCAACCAAACGAAAAGTTTTGGCAAAAAAAAGCTAATGAGTGGAATTTAGATGATGTAGAAGAAGCTAAATCATCTCGTTGTGGTAACTGTGCTGCATTTGATATCACAAAAAAAACATTAGATTGTATAGCAAATGGTATTGGAACTGATCAAGGATCTGAAGATCCATATCAAGTAATCAAAGCAGGAGACTTAGGATACTGCAGATTTTTAAAGTTTAAATGCGCAGCAAAAAGAACTTGTGATGCTTGGGTCGTTGGAGGACCAATTAAAAGCTAAACATAGACTATTTATAATAAAGACAAAAATGAAACTAGTAAACCTAATACCATTAAGAGAAGTGAATGAGGATCCAGCATCCAATTTACTATCATTACTAGCATCCCCAGAAATAAAAAAACACATGGATAAGCTATCAGATACTTTACAAGATACTGATTTCATGCGAGTAAAGAAGTTATACGATGGATTATATACAGAATTAAAAAAACACGAATAAAATGAAACTAATAAATCTAATGCCACTAAGAGAGTATGCTCAAGAAGAGCAAACAACTCCAGAACTAATAGCAATCCCATATTTCCGTGAGTTTCAAGCAATTCATGGATACAAGCCATTGTTTAAGTTTTTGGGTGTAAAAAATGAAGAAAACATTTTTGTAGCTGATCTTACTAACTTTGGGATGTTAGATTTAATCATAACAGAGGCTAAGTTGTACGCTAAAGTAACTGAAAAGTACGCAGTATTTGGTGTTGTTTATACATTAACTGGTTTAGAAAGCTTGGATGCAACTGTTTGTTTAATGAAACAAAAAGATGGTCAAATTGAAAGACTAATGTTTGATAACAAAGACAAGAAAAACTTTAATAATAAAGCAACTGATTTTATAAAATTAATAGATAAACAAAAATGAAAACCACTAGAAAACCCAAAATAAACGAAAACGCTTTGCGTTCAATGCTTAGAAAAGAAATTAGCAAGTTGTTAGAAGTTGAAGGAGAACAAGAAGCTCCAAAACAAGAAAAGCAACCTAAACCTGAACCTGAAGAAGAGGAGGGATTAGATCCAAAATTAGAAGCAGCTACTAGTAACTATATTAGAAAAATAAAAGATAGTGGTGTTCAGGTGGGTGCAGAAGAGTTAGTAGAAATGTTGTCTAGTGTAATTGAGCGTTTTGCAGATTCTAGTGAACAAAAGTTAAACATACTAAAGTCAATTAAAATAAACATTGTTCGCTAATGAAAACAACTAACTTAAGAAAAGCAGTTCGTAATGAAATTAAAAAAGCTTTAAACGAAAACAAAACTAAGATGATTGTAAAACGTCTTAAAGAAGATACAGAGTATCAAGAGTTCTTTAAAAAAGCTATGGACAAGTTTAAAATCAACTCACCAGCAGATCTAAAAGATCCAGCAAAGAAAAAAGAATTCTTTGATTATGTAGACACAAACTATAAAGCTAAAGTTGAGACTATTAACACCAGGAGGTATTAGGTAATAATAAACTAGTTATGAAAATAGATAAATTTACAGCAACACTTATAGTCATTATAATATTGCTAATTGTTTGTTTATTTATCTCAACAAGTAGTAATACAAGTGATTCAGATCCATACGCTAAGCAAAAACAAAAAATAGACAGCTTAACAATACACATTGCTGCATTAGAAGAAATACAACTTAAATACGATAACACTATTGCAGTTTATAGAGATAGTTTATCTTTAATGGATTCGCAAATTGACTCAACAAAAAACAAAATAAAAAAAATACAAAATGATTACGGTAAAAAAATTAAGGTTATTAGTAGTGCTAATCACGATGAGCTTGGCGACTTTTTCACAAACAGGTACAAATAACAAAGTTCATTGCTTTCCAGACAGCGTTGCAAAACAAATTGCAATTGATTTAGTAAGAGGAGATTCTGCAAAAGTAGAATTAGCTAAGACTAACATACTAGTAAACCAACTAGAAGAAAAAACCA
>Ga0181348_1001470_pt1 | contig 10428 bp, 32 predicted proteins | sample Su13VDMM110DN_FD_130092 | JGI IMG/M metagenome (GOLD analysis project Ga0181348, IMG submission 130092) | Freshwater viral communities from Lake Michigan, USA - Su13.VD.MM110.D.N | ecosystem: Environmental > Aquatic > Freshwater > Lake | place: USA: Michigan | collected 2013-07-16
ATTTCCCCAAATGTAATGCATATTAATTATCAAATATTTTTATTGAAAAAGTCTCGGGCAAACTTTGCTCGAGACTTTTTCATGTTCACTTGCAACTATTATTATTGATAACTTTATTTTAAAAAGTTATTGTCGCTTAAATTGTGGCACCTATTCTCGAGCCTATTCTCGCACTCAAAAAAGATTATTTAGAAAAATGGGTTGAACGTGAGGATTTACACAATTCTGCCGGTATACTACTCCTGTAGTAATTCCCGATGACAATATTAACAGAAAGAGTTTCAACAAATGTCTTACATTAGAATCTCTAATAAGGCCGACAAAGTAAATCGCTTGTATTTAGAAAAGTTAGGACTTTCTACAAAACGTGATAATGAGGAAACAATTGGGCAATTTGGTTCTGGTTCTAAATTTGCTCCGATTGCGGCATTGCGTAATGGTTGGGAATGGATAAATGTTGGTGAAGATGATCTTGGCGAATACAAGATGCAGTATGTTGTAAAAGAAGAATGCGGGATTGACTGTATTTATTATCTTTATAATGATGAGTTAATGAAGCCATCTTCTTTTACTGTTGATGCCGGTGTTTTATCTTGGGATTCTGAGTTTCAAATTTTTCGTGAAGCTTTTTCTAATGCTCTTGATGAGTTTACTTCTCTTGGCAATGAGTATTGCATTAGTGTTGTAGATGAAGTTAAGTTTGAGCCGGGTGTATTTGCTGTTTATTTAACTGCTGCTGATGAGTTACTGCAAATTATTTCAGATTTTGATAAGTATTTTTGTATTGAGCGCACTCCAGTTAAAATCTTTAGCAATAAAAACAAGGTTTTTATTCCTCATGATAATGAAGCTAATTTCTTCTATAAAGGTGTGCTTGTTCATACCGACAAAGATAGCAACAAAGTTCCGATCTTTGATTATGAATTTTATAATATCACTTTGAATGAAGAACGACGTGTTCGAAATACCTATGACATTGGCGCTAAAGTTACTGCTATGTTTGCAGATCTTGTTTCTAGTGATGATAGTGATATCAGTATTGCTAAGATCTTAATTCAAAAAGCTAATGTTGATCGCTGGGAATGGACAATTAGTGCGTTTCATATTGATTCGTATTTCTATCAAACAGAGTTTTCTGCTTTTCGCACCGCTTGGTTTGAACTTTATGGTGATAGTGTTGCTGTTTCTAGTGAGTTAATGAAGTTTAAGGCTCAATTTGCTATGAGAGATCATAAAGTTATTGAAATCAAAAGCGAATTTTTGTATAAGCTTTTAGAAAAAGTTGGTGTTCCTTGCGCTTCTTCTGTTCTTGGTGATGATGTTAATTATGATTTTGTTGAGCCTGAAAGTTATATGAAGCGAATGTTTGATGATGCAATTGCTATTGTTAATCTGTATACAAAAGATTACAGTGATATTGTGAATGAGACAAAAGTTTTTATTCCTCAAGGTGAACAAGATAGTATTTACGGTGTCGCTAATACAAAAGAGCAAAATGTTTATATTTCGACTCGAGCTTTTTGTAATATGACTACTCTTGTTGGTACTTTGATTCATGAATATGATCATATTAATTCTGGATTTGATGATTCTGATACGCAGTTTCGTAATGTTGCAGATAAGCATATCGGAGATCTTTTAATGCAAATCTATGGAGGTAAATAATGAGGCTACCATAAGGTAGTAGCGAAGGATAGATATATTGATTTTTGACATTTTTAGATTGATGATTGGTTTATGTTTTGCCTTGTTTTGTTTAGTAGGTATTATTGCACTTTTTGGTAGTGCTTTTATTTTAGTTTTATTGATCCCGGGAGTTGTTCTCCTTGCCTTATTATGATAGGATAAAATTATGGTTTTAGATCAAATAGACTTTGGCCAATACGTAAGTGTTGCTGATTATAAAGGCGTAGCCTTTTGGGTTGACAATTGGGTTAAAGAAATTAGTGAGCAGTATGTAGAATACGTTAATCCTGATGATTCAGGTGATGTATTTTTTGGTTGGGAAGAAGTTGAAATTATTTCTGACACTCAAGTTGAATGTTATATGATTGGAGATGACAGAAAGTTTGTCTTTGATATTTTCGACTTGACGCTTATTGATGTTAATGATTTTTGTGGCTCTTGTGGTCAGATTGGGTGTGGACATGGCTAATGATAGTTATTATGTTGTAGAGGCTAGGCTTCCGGTTCAGATATCAGAAGCACTTTCTGTTGAAGAAGCGGCTAGGAAAGCGGCTAGGATTATTGAAAATCAATATGGTGTAAATATTAGTAATTGGTATTTACGAGTATTTGAGTATGGTGCTGGTGAAGGATCAGGGCCTATTGGTGAATATTTTTCTAATCCTGCTGGATCAAAGTTTCGTAAAATTGATGAAAATGTTGATAAGCATAAGGAGATTGTTGATAATGAGCAACCAGTTGAAGAATGATGAGCCAGATTTTCTTGCTCCAGATTTTCTTGGAGAGTTTGAAAGTAGGCCTAGCGATAAATATTGTGGTACTCCTTATTGTTCAGGTGCAAGTTATTTTGAACCTATGTGGCAAGGCTTTTGGGTAACTGGTTATCAATGCCCTTGTGGTTGTTCTGAAGAATTGTATATTTGTGATGATCCAGATGAAGGTTGGTGGAAAGCATGAGCACTTATCGTTATAAAGTTGTTAATCCTTATGATCAGCCTGAATGGTTAGGTGAAATTGATTTTTGTGATCATGAGATTAATGATGAGACTTTAGAGTGTGTTGATAATTGTGGTTTGCCTTCTGAAGATCAAGTTGATGATTTGATTCAAGAAGCAGAAGATGAACGTGAAATTGAAAACTACTTAAGTTCAAAGGATTGATATGACTATTGATGTTGATAAAAAGATTGTTGGACATATTGATGTAAGAATAGAGATTACTGCTCAAGATATTGATGATATTATGTCTACCGCTTTGGAAGGCGGTATTACTTATTGGTGTTGTGAAGCTCATCCTTATGGCTTTGATATGAGTAAAGAATGGCCTGAAGGTATCGTATACGTAAGTCAATGTTTAAGTAGAGGTTATGATATTGCACTTGTTGATGCAGAAGAAGATGATGAGCATGATGTTCCGGTAGAATATATGCTCACGCTTTCTGCCATGATTCGTGGTATCCAAATGTTTTGTGATATTCATCATAAGCATTACAATGTTATTCGTGAAGATTATGACGCTTCAGATGCAGATTGCATGGTGCAATATGCTTTATTTGGAAAGTTGGTATATGGGTGATGGATGATTATACTGTTTCTCTGAGTAATACTTTCGAGGCAGATAGTTTCAAAGATGCTTTAGAGCAGATGGTTGCTTGGGTTTCTTGTTATGCTTATTCTGCTGGCTATCGTATTAGTTGGACTGAATATATTGATGGCGTTCGTGAAGATAAAAGTGTATTTCTTGACGCAGAAAAAGTTCTTGGAGATATCTATGGGTAAGATATTTGCATTCTTTGTAGGAGTTAAGGCTGGGTTTAATCAATATCAATGTCTTTCAGTTACTAGACATTATGATAATTTAGATATTCTTGAGGTTCATGATCGTGGTGCTACTCTTGGTCAAAAATTAAGAAATCCATTTAATAATCAATCTAAAAGAAATGGTTACAAGGTATTTTTCTGATGGGTAAGAAGTTGAGAGATAAAGATTATCGTACTGGATATGAGCAAGGTTTCAAGGATGCTTTAAAAATTGCTCTTAATCTTGTAGATAAAGAGATTGACTATCATAATGAGAAAGTGAAAAATGACAAAGAATACAGCAGTTGCTGATTTTCGTGCTTTTATTCTTCCGGGAGTAATTGCATATTATAGCAAGACTGATATTGTTGCTATTAGAACTGCGTGGAATGATTGGACTGACTCTTTGTGTAAGAGCAATCAGATTACTTTACGTCAGTATGAAACATGGACTAATCCATTTAACTAAGAAAGAGTGTTATTATGAAAAGCCAGTATGTTGTTATTGAAGTTACATATGATCCAGAAGTTATCGACGCTCCCAATGTTTGGGATTGGAGTTTGCTTTTTGGTGAAGATATTGAAGTTCTTTATGCCAGTGAGTTTTTCGATTCAGATAAGGATGAGTAATTATGGGCGTTAAAGCTCAGTATGTAACTTTGAGGTTAGAGTTTGATTCAGAGTATTCTTCCAAACCTTCCGATTGGAATTGGGATAGTTTGTTAGAGGAAAATGTAATGGTTATTTATGCCGGCAAAGTATTCGATCCTGAGGAGATTGAAAATGATTAATTCTAAAACTACTATGTATTATGTTGAGATTCCTACTACTGTTACGATTAAGATGACTCCTGAAGAGTTTGATAGTCTTACTATGTTTAATTTTGATAGCACTATTGAGAAACGACTTCGTGAACAGATTCCGTTGTTTAATGATCATGTTCATATTCCCGTTGATTTTCTAGATTTTGCTAATGCTTCGATTGTGGATGGTTATTGATATGGCTGCTTTTGCTATTCCTATGTTCATCCATATTGATGTTGATGATGAAAAAATTGATGCTATTGAGAAAGAAGTTGTTATTGACAATGTTTTGTTTGATAAGGCTATTGCGAATCTTATTCGTGAAGAGCTTTTGAGTAATAGTGATGATGTAGAGAATATGGTTGAGTTCAGTATCTTTATTGAAGATATCCCTTATCAAGACGCTATTTACGAAGGTTGAGAAATGACTGAAAAATTAATTGGCCATATTGGTGTAGATTCGGGTCAAATGATGTTGTGTGATCCATGCTATATTGATAGTATTTGGGAGAAGAAAAGTACTAAAGATTTTAATGATCTCTCTGCTTTTGAGGGGGAGTTTAATTATCTTGGTGCTGCACAGGCTACTATTTCAAATAAATCTTCCGGTATTCTTAGAAATGGTGTTGGTGCTGTTTGTTCTACTGGTTGGGGTGATGGTTCATATCCTGTTTATGTTACTTATGAGGGTGATCGTATTAGTGAAATGCGTATTGTCTTTATGTCTGATGAGGAAGAAGTTGATGATGATATCTGTGATCAATGTAATGCTTCTGAAGATTATTGCGAGTGCGAATTCTGATATACTATGGATATGAATATTGAACCGTTTGCTGTATATGATTTTTATCTTGAGAATGATCCAATTCCTAAAAGTGGGGTTGTGACAGATATCAATGGAGATAAGCTTTTGATGAAAGTTCTCCACGGAGAACTTCACGGTAATTTAGTTACTATAAATGTTGCCGATATTATTGATGACTCTTTTGATAAATATGATACTTCTGATCAGAAACTTTATGCTTGGCATGACGGAGAGTAATGCGTATTCAAGTTTATGTATTTGTTGATCTAAAAGTAGCTGGCACATCTAACTCCGACTCCGATCTCGAGCCTTTCTTTAATATCTAATATTTCTTGGTTCAACCTGATGTTTTACAGATAACCGCCGATAGACTAAGGGGACATATAAGTCCCCGTTTAGCCTAATAGATAGGGTTAGTTATTATGAGAAATGTAAATGTAGATAATTACGTTGAGGGTGTTGATTATATAAAGCTTTCCTATAATCATGAAACTCGAGACTTTGATTTTCTTATTGGTAAGACTGTTCGTGGCAAGAATATGTTTCGTATTGGTGAGATTGTAGATATCGATTATTGTGTTGATGGTTATGGTCATAGTAATGCTATCGCTGTTCTTAATAATGGTCGGCGTATTAATTGTCGAGTTTTCGGTTTAATCTAAGGAGAGTGTTATGAGTAAAGTTTTGTTTGATCGTGTTTGTGATATTTACGATTCTGAGAATATCGAAACTGTTGCATATTCTTTTGATGATAAGACTATGCTTATTCGTTTTAAAACGGGTGCTGAGTATCATTATTATTCAGTTAATCGTGAAACATTTTTTGGTATTGTTTGTGCCGAAAGTGTTGGTAAATCTGTTAATGCAGTTGTTGTTAGTAAGTTGTTCCCTTTTGAAAGGATTATCTGATGCAGCAAGAAGTTACGATTGAAGTTGATATCCCTAGTCAGTATTTGAATCTAAAGTTTTCAGATCTTGAAGATATGGAAACTATTGAGCATGGTCATGCTGATGACCTTAAAATTAATGATGGTGTATTTAAAGTATGGCTTTGCCGTTGTGATACTTATGATGGTATGCCTTATGATAATGCAGTAACTATTGAGAAGTATATTGATAATCGTTGGGTTGAAGTTCTAATGTATGAGTCACTCTGAAAGGTGAAATGATATGTCATTGAATTGGGATCTTACAAAGATTGAGAATTACAAAGAGCTTTGTTGGAATAAAAATGAAGACGATACTGTAAAACTTGATGTTGTAACTGAGTCTTTAATTTTTATTGGTATGGCTATTGGTATTGGTAAGATTAGTAAAGAAAATGCTTCCGAAGTTTATGGACGTATTGCTATGTATGAAAAGTTGTTTGGTGCAACGATGTGTGTCTTTAAGGGTAATGGTAAAGAGCAAGTTTTTATTACTCCTGAAGATGTTCATGCTCATATTGGTTTGTCTACTAATGTCGGTAAAGAAACAGAAGCGTCTTTCCGTAAACGTATGACTGATAATTTTATGCGTGATCAGATTCGTAAGTTTGAGTATGCAGTGAAAGAAGATGTTGATGGCTGACTTTCCGTATTCAGAACTTGTAGATATTGATAATCCCGAATTAGTTATGATTATCTGCCTCAAGGCTATCTTTGATGTTATTGATGATATTAATAACAAGATGGACTTTGCTCTTATTTATCTTAAAAACAATATTTGATGAGGAGTTATTATGCCAGATGCTATTGAGTTCAAACCTGAAGATATTAATACGCCTGTATCTGTAACTATTGATACTGATTTGTCTGGTGCTTTTTTGTTGGCTAGATTGTGTCAGTTTGCGTATGAGATTGAATCAGAAGATGATGGTCAGATAATGGATGTTTATTCTCAGATCATTAATCAGATTGAACAATATGGTTCTCATGTAAGTTTCGATAGAGAGGAAGATAGTAATGAGTGATTATGTTAAACTTGCGAAACAGGCTTTGACTAAACCTTCTGATTTTGGTTGGTTTGGTTTTGATGAAATGTTTGATACTTGGGGATTTGCTGGTATTAATAAGCATCGTGATTCTCCTATTGTTGACCTTTCCAATTGGGATTGTGCAATTGCTGATATCAAACATAAGTTTGGCGATGAAGTTTATGATGAGAACTTCCAAGAAGTTGGCTTTAGTCATTGGCTTGTAGGTCATAGTGATCAGTTGTGTGTAAAGATTCTGAAAGAATCTATTGCTCACGATAGTATTACTGATGACGATATTACTGAGTGGTTTAAGCATACTGTAGATATTGCTCTTTATATCTCTGATATATATCCGGTTCTTGATGATAATGATTATTCAGAACGTATATGGGCTGCCACTATTGTTGATATCGAAGATATGGCTAATTGTTCTTGGATTTCATTTGGTCAGAAGTGCATTGTTGAAGATGGGTTTGGTGAAGCAGTTCAGGATTGGCTATTCTATAATGATTATTCCATTACTGGTCATCATGATGACGGTACACCTTGTTATGATGAGAAAGATATGACAGAAGCTATTTACGATTTAGGTTTCGATAATCGTGAAGATGAAGAGTCAAATATTTTTTGGTCTGAATGGGAGATGGAAAATATTAGTGCTAAGAGTCGTCGAAAGAATAGGCGTGAAGAAGAGGCAGGTCAATTAGTATTAGAGTTCTAGTATATATAATTTATCATGAAATACATGATTGAAAGGTTGGAGTAATGAAAACTATTACAATTGATGTATCAGAAGAGATGTATCGTATTGTTGCGAAAGCACTTTTGAACAATCTTTTGGCTGCCGAGAAAGTTTGTGATCATTCTAAGAGTAGTGAGTTTGCTACAAACAATGCTGCAAATGCAGCGTTGATGTTTCACGAATTTGTTTCGGCTTTTCATTGAGTTTGATGGGGGAAGATATTCTTCCCCCATCTTTTATAGATTGGAGTATTGTGAATCCTAAAGATTATCGTGAAGAGTTGAAGATTTTTATTGAGAGTGGTAGTAATGATAGGCATCGTCATTTAAGTCATGCTACTTATGTTGTTAAGACTGAAGATTCGTTTGGCCAAGAAGTTTATGGTATTCAGTATCATAAGACTGTTATCTTTGCTATTCGGGAAGATGGTACGTATTGGTTTAATAATGGTGGTTATTTTACTGCTACCACTAAGAAGCGTATTAATGACTGTCTGATTAAGTCTGGTAATTATGATCAGATTATTCAGAGAAGTTTTAAGTGGCATATCGGTAGTGCTCATATTGATTTTGGTTATATGCTTTTTGATGTCAATCATGAATATCAGGAGTGTATTACTATTAATTGCTGGGCTATGCCTTTGAATGAAGTTGATTCTAAAAATAAGAAGATTACTAATTACTATTTATCAAGGAGTTGATTATGCAAAGTAAAAAGCAGTCTTATTATGTAACTGTTAGAAAGTGTTATGATTTCACTTATCAAGTATGTGCTGATTCATTTCAAGATGCTTTGAAATATTGGGAAGAGTTTGGTGATGAACAAGATGTTCAGTCAAACGATTTTATTGTGCTTGGTGTTATGTTAAATGAGGAATCATGACTCATTATAGTTTTATTGTTCCGAAGTATACTGATGATTTAAGTCATACTTTGATGAATCACTATCAATTCGGTGGTCAGTCTCATGTATATGATTATGTGAATGAATTTCATAAGGATTGGGATTGGGATTATTGTGAACCTTGCGAGTGCGATTCTCCTGTCTATAAGTATGAGTCTTACCGTATTTGTGCAGTTTGTTTTTCAGATTTCGACTTCGGAAAGGTTGCTGAGTAATGGGTTCTATTGATTTTTATTGTTCCGTTGATATTGAAACTGTAAGTGAAGCTTTTCAATCTGCTGTTGATGATGCTTTTTATTGGCATGGTCATTCAGGATATAGTGGAACTATTTGTGAAAAGCCCGGATATATTGTTTTAGATTTTGGCAAAAAGTTGTCTCTTGCTGAAGCGGAAGAAATTGGGCAAGAACTTAATATGTCTTGGCAAGTTTCGACTCCTAGATTGATTGAATTAATTGGTAGTGAGGAAAGAGCAACAAAATTCGCAAATATCTTCAATGATAAGTGGAATGAAGCTATTGCTATCGAATTGATTGGTAATAGTTGGTATTTTTGTGGTTTGGCATCCGAGTAATTAACTAACAATAGATAAGGAAAATAAAATGACTTTTGAAGCTACTATTCGTTTTGATGATGATGATATGAATGAGACTATTTCTCGAATTGTGAAAGAAGCAATTTTCGAGAACTCATCTTTTGCTTCAGAGATTGCTGAAGAGATTGCCACTTACCTTGCCGGTGATATTTCAGATACATTGATGGAAGGTTCGCAATTTGCTGATCTTGTTGAAATGAAAATTGAAAAGGCTATTGACGAAGATTTGAAGAATCGCCTTGAGCAAATGAGTAATACTATTAATAGTCAGGCTATTGCTATTTCGCAATTGACTAAAAGTATGAATGCTATGCAAAGCAAGAAGTTTTGGAAGAAACTGGTGAAGAAGTAATCATGGGTGCTGACTATATTTATTCATATGTGGATACTGGTAGTGATATTGCTACCTTTATCCACGATTTGAAACAGTTTATTAATGATGCTTCCGATGAAGTTGTCAATAAACTTATGAATATGCTTTATGATGAAGAATCTGATGCCCCAAGAGTAATTCTACTGAATCTTATTCTAGCTTTTGAAGAAATATATAATCATGCTAATGATATTGCTCTGCTTAATGTAAAAGATTCAGTTGTAGTTTTTACTGGTGGATATTCGTGGGGTGATGATCCTACGGATTCCTACGATGTTATTATGTCCGTGAAAGAAATAACTAGAGAAATGGGTGAGTGATGAGTAAATATATTACTCCTGAAGATATTTTTAATGCTTTAGATTATCTTCCCGATGATTGTCAGAATCCTGTAATAGAAGGCGATCATTGTGTCTATACAGATATAGATGGCAATCATTGTATTGTCGGAGATATTATGGTCAAGATTGGTTTTGAACCTCCGGGTTGGGAAGATCATAATAATATTAATCCTATTTCTCAGATTATTGAAGATCGTTATCCTGAAGAGTTTGATCATGATGCTATCGAGATGCTTGTAGTTGGACAAAACACTGCCGATAAGCTTACTCATTATGATGATCCTTTGGCTTGGGGTAATGCTAAGCAAGATATGATTTCTTTTTATAAGCGTCTAAAAGATGAGGAGAATAAGTAATGAGCAAAACTATCTATATGGATGACATCTATAAGATGATTGAATTGTTGCCTGATGAGAAACAGAA
>Ga0181348_1001473_pt1 | contig 10416 bp, 12 predicted proteins | sample Su13VDMM110DN_FD_130092 | JGI IMG/M metagenome (GOLD analysis project Ga0181348, IMG submission 130092) | Freshwater viral communities from Lake Michigan, USA - Su13.VD.MM110.D.N | ecosystem: Environmental > Aquatic > Freshwater > Lake | place: USA: Michigan | collected 2013-07-16
AAATTGAGGTAAGGTAGTTTCTAATTCAGTATATTTTGGAAATTTTACATTTGGACTTTGATGGAGTGTATTAACATATTCATCCCATATAGTATTTAGACCTTTATTAAAAGACAATGCTCTAGATATTTTATTAGATTCACCATCTTTTTCATAAAAATGTTTTATGGTATCAGCGTTGCATTTAGTTTTAATTATTAAATCCGGGTAGAAATTATTAAGTTGAATGCCTTTTCTTAATAATCTAAAACAGAGTATACCTTCTACTATTATTGGTATATTTTTATTGTAATAATAGAGCACATCATCCATAAATGTATATAATGCTTCAACTTTATCCTTACCGTTAGATGTGTAATCATCTGATATGAGTATAGGTCTATTTAGGGTTGATGCTAGTTTTTTGGCTATAGTTATTTTTCCGGTTTTAGTATAACCACATACTACTATAGTTGGATTTTCATGACATATTTTAATCAATTGGGGAGTTATTAGGTCCACAGGATTCATGTGTTTATTTTAAACTGTGGTGTTTAAAGATTGCTCATATATTTTTTCAGATACGGTATGAAATTTACCACAATCATTGCAACATAATTGATATCTAGGGGTTCCAGCAACTGTAAATCTTTTTTTAGAAAATCTCATATTTTTACTTCCACATTCCGGACAAGACTCTTTACCGTGTCCTAATATTAATCCATGGTGTGTTTTAGCAGGAAAATAAGTTGATAATGTATTGTAAACTTGTTCTAAAAGATTTACATCTTGTTTACAATATTCAACCATTTGTTTTAAAGCATTATCATCTTTATTTAAAATTATATTTTTCCAAAGATCATAACTTGTAGTTATCTTAGATCCTAAATTTAAAAACTGAGCGATATAATCTAATTTGTTGCTATTGAATCTAAATTTAGATCTGGCTTGTTTTAATGTATCTATGGTGGAGTAATTTGGAAATACTGGTATTTTATGGTATAGGCAACGAGTTCTTATCCATGGTAAGTCAAATTTATCTCCATTGTGTCCTACAATTTCATCTGCGTCGTTAGCAACTTCAATAAATTTTTCTAATAGTGTTCTATCACTTTGATTTTTATCCCAAGATAATGAATATATTTTATCTTCATCAGCCCATTTGTAACATATACAAATAATGGCTCTTTCTTGTATTATGTTCTGATGGCTTATATTTATTTTATAACCTGCAGACCAAAAAAATCCAATATTCGGGCTAGTTTCAATGTCAAAGAATAATCTTTTTATTTTTTTCATAAAAATGTTTTATATAAAACTACAAATTTTTTCTTATAAAGCCAAATTTTTTTAAGCCTCTAATGAGGTTTCTTCAGGAAGTTCTGGCTCTAAGGGGAATTCTTCTGGTGCTGATGGGTTTTCTATTGGTTGGTTTTCATCTATATTTTCTTTAGCTCCATATTTTAATATACGAGCAATTGCTTCAGCAGCACGTTGTTCTTCAGGAAGATTTAAAAGATAGTATTTTTTACCTTCAACTTGAGCTATCCAACTTCTTGTACTCCAAATTAAATAAAAATTTTGATCATTTTTTAAGTTAATTCTGAATGTGGTGGGTCTGGGGGCAACCCAGTCTATTGATGATAAAAATGAATCAAAATCTGAGGTAAGTAAATCAATAATAACAGCCTTAAGTTCAGGAAATTTAGTTAATTCATCATATTCTACCGCAGCGTTTTCAGCTTTTTGTTTATTGCTGTATACTTGGGGGATTAATGATCTAATTTTTTCTTTTAACTCGGCTGCAGTCATCTGTTAGATATATTATTTTGAAGTATTATCTTTTAATTCTTTGGCCATAATTTCAGCTACTTTTTTAGCTTTTTCTGTAGCAATAGCATACATTGCGGTTTTAGGGCCTTTAAAATCCTTTTTCATAGCTTTAACTATTTTTTCCTTTTTTTTCATTTCAGGTTTAGTTAATGTTTTTTCATTCAAATTTGAAAGAGAATTTCCAGTGTTTGGGCCTTTGATTGTAAATCTTATACGTGGGAACCATTTTCTATCATCATCTGTGTCATAATCTGGGTATGATCGTTTTCTGTCTACTACAAAATTATTTCCCTCTAAATAGTTTATTACACTATTAAAAGTGTTTTGATTTACATCATCATCAATTTCAAATTTAACTTCACCATTATTTCCATATACTGAAACTTTAGGGTTTATTCTAGAGAAGGCTTGAGTTAATTCTCCTTGTAGATTGTTTTGATTAATTTCTTCATTCATCATATCTCCTACACCTGCCATAGCATCAATTTGGGGTTCTTTAAGTTCAAAATCAAGATAATGTTTAGCACTAGACATCATTTCTTTTGCCTTAATGATTTTTGATTGCCACCAATGTGGAAAATCAACTTCACCTTTACTTTCAAACTGGTCTATCATTTGGTAGAGATTCATAGCATATTTTCCAATATGATATAAGTCTGCTTTAAGCATATGTGGTTCATCATCTTCATGGCCTAAATCCATATCTTCCGTCTGCATTTTTTTCTTATCTTGGGCAGCTTTTTTCATTGATTCTTTTTTATTTCCATCTTTATCAAGATCTAAAAAATCAGGTTTAGCTTTTTTTTCATCTAACCCCATCTGTTTTCTTTTATATCCAGGAATAAATTCTTCCGATGGTGAGATAAAGGAATCAAAAGTAATATCAAATACATTGTATTTGTTATATAATTCTTCTGCTTCTCCTTTATAACCACTGCTAGATAATTGTTTAGCTATTCCTTTTAATTCTGCTAATTCAGTTGATCCTTTTTTATATGCTCTGTTATCATCTGACATCATGTAATACCAATCATGGGATTCTAATGCTGATTCAAATTCATCTAGTAAATTCATCATTTTAGATAATTCCATTTCGCCTCCAATTCTATCGGCTCTTACTTCAACATCTTGTTCTTTTAATGGTTTAGTTAAAGCATTTTTAACCATTTCTTTAAGTTTATTATTTTCCATCTCTTGGTTTTGTCTTAAATTTTTTATTTTTTTTAATGCTTTTTTAACAGCATTTCCCTGAATTACCTTTTCAGCATCTTTACCGTATTTTGAAACTAAGGCACGTTTATTAGTAAGCATGCCTTGTTTTATAGATCCAACCTCTTGATTAAATATTTTTTTTTCTTCTGGGGTGAATAGGGGCATGTATTATTTGGTTTTGTCTTCGGCTGTAGATGTTTTTTTATATTCAGCCATTAATTTTTTGATTTCACCTGAGGTTTTTCTAGCTCTACCGTGCGCTGCTTTAGATGTTTTGTTGTGTTCTTCTTTTAAAGTTTCTAGTAATTCTGTTACTTTGTCTAGGATTTCTGTTGAGTTCATAATTTTTATTTTTTATAGGTTTAATTTAATTTTATTTAATAATGCCTGCAATTCTTTTCATACGATTTATTTCATATAATTCAATCTCTTCTAAACTAACTTCATTACCTTGTCCTTGTGGTTTAACAATATGTGTGCGGGTAAAAAATGTAATTGTATTTCCAATTTGATCTGTTAATTTAGGATCCCCTAATTTTTGAGCGGCTGATTGGGCTTGTGTTAAAGCATCTTGTACTGCTTTTACTGCTGGGTCTATTTGGTCTGTTGTCACATTAATTGTGGTATCTGTTTCTTCAGTTGGAGTTTCATCTGTTATGTCATCTATTACAATTTCTTCTTCAGTATCTTTAGCTTTTTTCTTTTTAGCTTCGTCTAGGTTATCATCATAGTCTACCATATATTCACCCATCATAGCTTTTTTAATTCTTTCTTTTATTTCAGATTTTTTCATCTTAGATTTATTTATAAATATGTTATTTTTTTTGTTTAATTCCTTTTCCGTTTAACACAGATTTTATCATTTCTTGAATAGGTGTACTTTCAGTTGTACCTATTATTTCATTATAATCATCCATTTGTAAGATGCCTCTTTCTTTACCTAATGCAATTGCTTTTTCAGTAACATCATGTAAATCCATATCTTCTTTAGCATCTTCTCTTGAATATTCCAACATGCGTATAAACAAAGGAACATCCATTGTTATTGTATCAACGGCATCTTCTTCTTTAGCTTCTTTAATATTATTGTATGTTGTTGAGTTTTCCATGTTTAATTCAGAATGGAGAACTTTCATGAATGGAATAAAATTACGGGAACCATAATCATCAATTAATACCTTAGCCACAGCTTTAGCAAAATCAACATGTGAAGTATTATCAGGAATTGATAAGGATAAGTCTATTTCATTTAAAGGTTTAGAGAAAAATTCTTGTATTTTTTTAATATCTTCCATGTTGGTGTTTATATTTTATAAATATGTGCTACTTCTTGAGACTTTCAAGATATTCAATTGATTCATCTAGTGATTGTTTTACCTTTTCTTTATCTAAATCACCTACCCATCTTTCTACATCACCATTTTCAGTTACAAACGAATTATTTGATATGGTAAGTTCATCTTCTACCCATGATTTTAAATTGGAAATATAACCATCTATTTCAGCATTTTGAATACCGATTTGATATTCTTCAAATTTACCTAAACGTCTAAGTTCAGTTTCAAATTCAATAACACAATCAAAACATTTCTGATGTATAAGATAATATTCTTTATCGAATGTTTTTTTCATCATATTTTTACATGATGGGCAAAACATAGGCATAACATGAGTATGTTTTGCTTTATCTAGTTTTGTTATATTTTGTTTAATACCATTTTTGATAGTCCATTTACGGCTATCTTCTTCCCACACATCACCTTCTTTGTGAAATTCTTGTTTCTTAGAATAACCTACGCTTTGAACGGTTTTATCACCGTATTTACCTTGGACAAGATTACGGACACGTTGTACATCGTTTTTCGAAAACTCTCTTTTTAAAACGTTATCTTTCATTAAATAAAATTTATTTTGTTAAAAACTTCACTTGGAAGGTTATCTTGTAAATATTCTTTCCAGTAATTATCTGCTGTGATATCTTTTATTATATTTAATATATTTGAAGGTCTTAGATCTCCAACAGTCGAAACATATTCTTGTTCATACCCATAATCATCTCCTGGGGCTCCTGAATATTTAAATGGTTTTAGAGGGGGTAGATTTTTAGTGTTGAATGTTAATCTTACTCCTACTTCTTGATCTTCATCTTGAAATTCTCTAAATGACCATAAATCCGGGTCTGTTGTAAATGATATCTGTTTGAATTTAGGGTCTGATTTAATGGTATTTGTCTTTACCATATTCATAAAAAATTTAGGGAGGGTAAAATGATATACTTCTTTAGGGGAAGTATTTTCTTTCAATAAATCTAATTCTTTATTTTTATTAATAAATTTTTCTAATTCTTCTTTTGGATATAGTGCTTCTTCTAAACCACGAGCTAATTCTAAAGCATAAGCTGTAATGCCAAATGGGTCTTTATTCTTTTTTCTTTCTTGTATTTTGTCTGTCCAATTTCTAAACATCATTGCACCTTTTAAATTAGCTTCTTGTTCTAATTTATTTAAATTGTCGTCTTCTTGAGTATTTGTTGTTGTAATATCACCTAATCTGCCTTCTAGATTTTGGATATGATGTATCATCTCATGTGCGAATGATCTTACAATATCTTTAGGATGGCGTCCTTCTGTATATAAAATAATAGACATCGATTGGGGTTCATAGTATGCTGTTTTTCCTAAAAACTGTTTTGCATTATTAGTATCATTATGTTTAAATATAATTTTTGGAAGTGGGACTATATTTTCTTTATTTTCTAACATATATTTAGTTAAATTTTTAATTTCTTGTTTATAATCAATGTTAGGATAAGTAGATTCATTAATCATAAAGTTTGAATTATCCATTATATTTTAGTTATAAATATTATAAATTCCTCTTTACTTTAGTTTTAAACTCAGTAAATATTGGGGCATGTGTTGGATTTTCTAGATCAAATAACTTTTTTACTGTTTTGAATATATCAATGTTTTCTTCAAGTGATCTTTCCGATTCAACTATTTCCCATCCTTTACCTTGCATTTTATCTTTTGCTGCTTTTCTTTTGGATGATTTTAGCCATAAAATGCCATATCTGTCTATTTTTTTACCATAGCATTCTTCATAACATTTTCCATAAATGGCTGTTTGAAGTTCGTATGTTGATTGGATATGATTTGATGTTTTAAAGTCTATTAACCATAATTCATCATTAATTTCAACTATCAAGTCACAAGTACCAGCTACTTTATATTCATCTGAAAATAAATGTATTTCTGCTTCTATTAATATTGGGTTATATGTTTCCCAAAATTCTACAAAACGTAAAAACATCTGCCATACATCTGGGTTGTATAATGCTTTACCATTTGGGGATAGGAAATTCAATTCTTCTCCTTCTAAATATTGTTCAATCATCTCATGTACTTGAGTACCTTCTTCTCCTGCTTTTTTGACGATATGTTCTGAAGCGTATCCTACTTTTTTCAACCATTCTTCAAAAAATTTACCTTTTGGGTAATATCCTAAAATATATGTTATTGAAGGATAATATTCACCATTTCGTCTATAATATCTAGAATCTGGTAATGTGATTTGTTGTGCATCTTCTGAGATTTCTAGAATCCGGTTATAAGATTTTTTAATTGTTTTTTTACTCATAATGATAATTTTTTTCCCATTAATTCATATTGGGTTAAAGGAAATGATTTTTGTATTAGTTTGGTAAAATTAACAAAACCCATTGAAGATGGATCTTTATCTTTTAATTCAACTAGATAAATTTCTTTACCTTCGTTCATTAGTTCTTCAGCAAATTTTATAGCTTGTTTCATAGCATCTGAATCTAGTGCTATGTATATTTTTTGGACAGTCGATGAGACTATTTTTTTCATTAAATTGTTTTGTAAATTTTTACCTAATAAAGGTATAGCATTTCGTTTAATAGCGATTGCATCAAATGGCCCTTCACATAAGATTAAAGGTAGACTCCAGTTAATAAACAAACCGAATGGAACTATATCTCTAGATACATCTGGGTTTTTATATTTGATAAATGGCTCTTTTTCAAATGATCTACCTGTAAAAAAGTTTAATTTTCCATTTTCATCATATGAAGGTATTATGATCATTTTATTGTATGGGCCTCCGTCACAATATCCTATATTATATTTTTCAATGTCGTCTTGTGTAATCCCTCTTGATTTAAGATATGCAGCGGCGTGTCTAGCTGTAATATCTTTACTGTTTAATATTGGTTTATATTCATCTGGTAGTTTAATTTCTGTTATTTTTATATAGGTGTCTCCTACAAAATTACCAGATTTAACTAGTGGTTTAAGTTGAGACATGATTTCAGGTGCAACTTCCATCTGTTTAAATAGGCTATATAAAGTTTTACCTTTTTTACTACATGCCCAACAAGCCCATTTATTGGTACCTTCTTTATTTTCAGTAAAATTTACTTCAAGTTTTGGTTTGTAGTGGTTACAGAAAGGACAATGGTATGCTTGGTTACCTCTAGCAGTGCGTTTACCAGAGCCTAATACAGAGTTTACTAAGTTAATTAATAGTTCATTTACCATATATGTAAATGTAACAATAAATTATTATATAGCAAAGTCTTTTTTATAGAATTTACCTAGAATATTAGAATTTAAATAATTTTCGTTTTCTATTACACCATACATGAACTGGTATTTACATTCAAAGTAGGTAAGCATTTTTTTATTTTCAACAAAATGAATTATTTCACGTTTAAATTCGTCTTGTTTTTTTTCTTTTATTTTTTGTTTTATGAAATCTTCAGAACCATAATATGTTTTCCAATCGGATTCTTTTTGAATTGTTTCGGTAGTTGATTTTCTACCCCTTCCAGTTTGTTCAGCAAGTTCTTTTTTTGTTAATTTGCGCTTTACATTGTGATATAACGATTTTTTTCCGATATACGCCACCCCACTTGGGGTATGAGTAGTAATGTAAATAAACCCAAAAGTATTAGCAGGGATGTCTTCTATTATTTTTACAACTTCATTATTATATAACCACATATTTTTGGTTATAAATACATCAAATATCGAAGTTAACTATAAAAGTTGTATCTGTTTCAAGAGAGATAGGGATTGGTTGAGATAATTTACCCACTGCTAATAACTCTTTAGCATCATTGTATAGTCCCATAGTTGTAACATACGGGCTAAAAGATGAACCTGTTACAAAACTATAATAAAATTCCCCACTACCTGATTTAGATGAGGGGTTTTGTGTATAGTTAAATTCATTTTCTCTAACAGTACATTTATATTGGTTTTCATATATTCTATATGAAGACATAAATGAAATAGTAGATGGGGAAAGATAAGGGTATACTTTTGTTGGTGGAACACCATATATGTTATTCCCATAATCTCCAATACCATAACCACTTCCAGTTAGATAATAATAATCCAAATTTACAGCCATACTTTCTAAACTACCTGTTGTAAAAGCTGCTATACCATGAGAATAGAATATTTGTCCTGCTATAAAAGACGATGTTTCAATGTAATTAATTGGAGATGATATAGCTGATATTTTAACATCAAATGTTTGAAAGACAGAGGCTGATGGATTCCACTGATTAGGTTTATATGTGATAAAATATTCAACCCCAGAATATAAAGTTGTTGTTAATGATGATGTATTAGAAGGTGTTATAGATGCAGAAGTTGAAACTCCTAATGATGATGAAATAAAAAAACTTGCCGTGGTTAAAAATGGTTGGAAATTACTTCCACTAAAATTAAAAGTTACACTAGCAGTGTTTGAAATAGAGTTAGGGGTTAGAGTTAAAGAACGGCTAGAAGAATTATATAGAAGATAATTATATGATGATGTTATAAATCCAGGAACTATTATTGGGGATAATGCTGGAGCTCCTTGGTTTGCATTGGCTGATATAGTTTGGTTTTGACCGTAAAAATTAAATATTTTTGATCCACTAAAATTAGAATTTAAATTTCCATCTCCATCATCACTTATATTATAATATCCGATTTCATTTGAAGATGAAACATAATATCTAAAATTAAATGTTGAAGGTATAATATTTTCCCCAAATAATTTAGATGGAATAGAAATTACTGATATTTCTGCTTCTGATTGGGTTGGGAAATATCTTGATTGGGTTAAAGTAGATTGAAGATAATTTTCATATCTTGGGGCGTTAAATGCTCCTACAGTTTCATCAAATTCAGATGAAACTCCAGGTATTTTAACTGGTAAAGGAACATTATCTCCTAAACTTGAAGATAAATAGTTTGTATAATATAATTGTTTTATACTATTATAAACACCTGTAGTGTTTTCTTTATATGTTATTCCTGTAGAGATTTGGGAAGAAGATACAAAATCATTAGATAATGGTTTTTTTCCTAAATAAAATTCAATTCCTGAGTTAGATGATATTATTTCATCTCCACTGTAAGAAAATGTCTTAGTTGCATCAAATGGTGTTATTACAACATCTTGTGTTGTGAATTGCTTGTATGCGCTCATTCATTAGAAGTCTAACTTAACTCTTACAAGTAGTTCTTTTGTAAAATCTTTAGGTAATGGTCTTGAAAGTTTAGCTACTGCTAATAATTCACTATTATCATTATAAAGACCTACTGTAGAAATATATGTTTGTGGGTTGTTTATGAAAGAATCAAATATTACTTCACCTGTTGATCCTGAGATGAATGATGGGTTTTCTGAGTAGTTAAATTCGTTATTTCTTGCTCTAACAAATATAAAATCTGATGATAATGCTTCTTGATTGTTTAATGTAAATGATTTGCCTAAATTTAAAGCATTTACTATTTTGGATGGATTATTAGATACTGCTGATGTTCTAGTGGTTCCTAAACTAATTCCTCCTGCAGCCCCGGTTCCATCTAAAGCAGCTCCATTAAGTAATATTACCCCAATATCAGGTAAAAATAAACCATATGAACCTGAAGAAGGAGTCCACCCCTGAGGAGTTGATGGAGTAGTATAGACATTCCCTGCTGAGCCCGATACCAAATTATATACTCTACCAGCATCTGTGAATATTACTGAAGAAGCAAACACACTATCATCTGTTAAGCTGATTCTACCGCCTGAGCCTGAAAGTACTAATGTCATAGTTCCAGGAAGCAATGATTGTTTATACCTGGCTCTTTCAGTATTTATTGCATAAAAATAAGAGGATGTAAAATTTCCAAATACAAAATTTGCATTTTCATCCCCTAATATTAATGTTCTGTATTGACCATAATTTGTCCTTGTAGGAGACATACTAGGGACTGAGATATTATATGGTGCACTTCCACTTCCTACTTTATCACAATAAGCTATATCAAATTGTACTGTAGCAGAGATATCTGTAGAAGATGTTTGGTATACTGAGTA
>Ga0181348_1001474_pt1 | contig 10414 bp, 12 predicted proteins | sample Su13VDMM110DN_FD_130092 | JGI IMG/M metagenome (GOLD analysis project Ga0181348, IMG submission 130092) | Freshwater viral communities from Lake Michigan, USA - Su13.VD.MM110.D.N | ecosystem: Environmental > Aquatic > Freshwater > Lake | place: USA: Michigan | collected 2013-07-16
CAAATGTCTCATTTAGTAGAAACTATGGCATATGCTGGTGAAGTTCCATGGCATGGACTTGGTAAGTCTGTACCTGCAGATCTTTCGCCTGAGCAGATGTTGAAGGCAGCCGATCTTGACTGGACGGTCAGCAAGGTTCCTGCATTTGCAAAGATTGGTAACGAAAATAAACCTGTGGGTTGGTCAGCCCTGGTTCGTTCTTCTGACGATCGTATTCTCGATGTTGTATCTGATGAATGGAATCCTATTCAGAATTCAGAAGCATTTGAGTTCTTTCACGAGTATTGCCAGAATGGTGATATGGAGATGCATACTGCTGGTTCCCTTAAGAACGGTCAAGTAGTTTGGGCTCTTGCTAAGGTGAAGGAATCATTCGAATTGTTTAAAGGTGATCAAGTTGACTCTTACCTCCTATTTACTAATCCTCACCGCTTTGGCCAGTGTATTGATATTCGCTTCACTCCTATTCGTGTGGTATGTAATAATACGCTTACCCTTAGCCTGTCTGAGAATTCTGATCGTATGGTCAAGAAAAATCACCGTAGCCTCTTCGATGCCTCAAAGGTAAAGGAAGAGTTGGGTATTGCTACGAATAAACTTGCCAAGTATAAGGAGATGGCTGCATTCCTGGGAAGCAAGCGCTATACCGATGAGACCATCAAGAATTACTTCCGTACGGTGTTTCCTACTCTGTCTAAGAATAAGGCGAACGATTCGGAGACCATCTCACGTGGTGCTAAGTCAGCATTGGCAGTCCTCGAGACCCAGCCTGGCGCTAACTTTGCCGAAGGTAGTTGGTGGCAAGCATTTAATGCGGTTACTTTCTTGACCGATCATAAGATTGGACGTTCGGCTGATACCCGTCTTCAGTCAGCATGGTTTGGTCCGAATAAGAATCTTAAGATCAAGGCTCTTGAGACCGCAATCGAATATGCCGAAGCGGCCTAAATAATTAGGGACTTAGGTCCCTATTTTATTGCTGTATGAAGCAAAGAGAAAAGTGTTCTGGACGGGGGTGCGAATCCCCCCAGGTCCACCAAAAGCATGAGGTTCAATCACGGCGCCATCTGTTGTAGCAGAAGTGTAACGGACCAATCATCTACAATGCTTTTGATGGGCCTGCATAGTTTCGACAGGGCAAATAGTAACGGAGTGGACAGCACATCAGAGTAGATGTTAAAACTAAAACAACGTAAACGCAAACGACGAACAGTTCGCATTAGCAGCCTAAACACTGCTTAGGGTTTCGGTAGGTTTCCTCGTAACAGAATAACCTACCACTTAACTTAAAGGAGTTTTATTTTGAAGAAGATCATTGGTGCAACCTTGGTTGCTTTGTCATGTGCAGCATCTGCTGCTGATTATTTTAGCGTAGACATTGATTCAGTCAATAATCAAGTCTCAGGTGTACGTAGTACTGCCCAGTATATTAGGGCAGGAAAGGAAGCTGGCGGTATTCAAATGGGTGTAGAAGGTCGTAATGCAGTATCCCATGCTGGTGGAATGTTAAATAGTTTAGAAGTAACTGGTGGTAAAAACATCGGAGCTTTCACACCGTTCGTAGGTGTCGGATTTGATAGCGGTGCAAACGGTGCACGGAATGCTGATTACAAATACGGATTGGTAGGTGCTACTACAGGCATGAAATTTGGTCCAGGTTTTGCCTTGGCAGGAGTTAAGACCCGCATAGGTACAACAGCAGCTGTAGAGACCAAACAGACCGTAGTATTCGGTACATACAGCCTCCCAATTGTCAAGAACGTTGCATTAAACTTAAATGCAAGCAAGAGCTATCAAGACATTCAAGAGAATGCCTTAGGCCTTGGGGTTAGAATTAGCTACTAATATAAATATAAATGGGTTGATGGAACCCAATAAAACCATCACACACCACACCCATCACACACAAGGAAAAAATTATGAGTCTAACTCCATTTGAGATTCGTCTTGAGCTTTTAAAAATGGCAAAAGATATGGTAATGGATGACTTCCATACCAAACGCAATCAAATCAGCGAGGACTGGCATGTTAAGGTCGAGAATTCTCGACATGCTGGAATAGCACCTCCTGAACATCCCCCACTACCCCAACACCCTACCGAGTCTGATATTATAAGCCGGGCAAATACCCTTAACGGGTTTGTCAGTCAATCACCTCAAGCAATCGTAGCCAAAAAAGGTTAGTCGATGGGTGGATCTTTCCTACAAGATCCATTATAATAGGGTACAAAAGAAAGGACTACTATGTACGAACAATACATGGAAAATGCAACATTTATATGCATTGCAGTTATTAAAGCTTTATTCATTTTATTACTAGGATATCTCATCTACTCATGCATGTCATGGGCTGTAGATAGAAGTATTCACCAATACAACTCTACGTATTCAACTCCAACATTGGTGACGTTAAAGGAACGTGAGAGACAATTGCAATGTCTTACTCAAAATATTTACTGGGAGGCCGCCAATGAACCGTTTGAAGGTAAGGTAGCCGTAGCCCAAGTAACCCTTAATAGGGCTAACAATAGTAAATTCCCTAATGATGTATGTAAGGTAGTTTATCAAAAGAATGTATTTTATGAGAAAGTGATCTGCCAGTTCTCTTGGTACTGTGAGAATAATTATAAAATTAAACCTGTATACAAACCATTGTATGAGGAATCAGAGGCAGTAGCCAAGAAAGTCTTGCTGGAAGGTTTTAGACTGGATGGGCTAAAGGAAGCGCTTTTCTATCATGCCGATTACGTTAATCCAAAATGGCGCAAAGAAAAAATTACAACAATTGGCCGTCATATCTTCTATAAGGAATAAACATGTTTAACTTAGCACTCTTTTATTTAAAGATATTAGATAACTTAAAAAATATTAGCTCCCAGACCCTGGGATGGATAGCAATACTGCTCATGCATTGTGCATTTATTCCTAATATCCTAGCTGTATTACTTGGAGTATCCGATAGACTACCTTCAGTTGATGTTGTAATATTTGTATGGACAGGTCTATTGCTTATGTTCCTTAGATCAGTATTTAATAAAGACAACATAGGTATTATTACCGGAGGCATGGGATTTTTTATTCAAGCCTTATTACTTGCGTTAGTGGTATTTAAATAATGGATGATATAGAATTAACTCTCACAAAAACACCATCAGACTTTATGATGGAAATTGATAAGATAGCTGAAGATAAAAGACTCAGCTACATAGATGCTGTTATATACTTTTGTGAGAGAAATGGGGTGGAGATTGAAACTGCTGCATCATTAATCAAAGGTAGCGCAAAAATGAAAGCAAAGGTTCAGCTTGATGCTGAAGAACAAAACTACTTACCAAAGACGAGGAAACTTCCGTTATGACTACATTACCACAACACTTGGGCGGACATGAGAATGAGACACATATTGACGATGGCGCACTTAATTACTTTATTGAAAATTTGGGCGTTAAGTCTATGGTCGATATTGGCTGTGGTCCTGGTGGTATGGTTGATCTTGCTAGGCGAAAGGGTCTCGATATTATTGGACTTGATGGAGACTATTCTATTAAGCACCCATCCGAGATTAACGACCTGATTAAAGTACATGACTTTGTTTCTGGTCCTTACCAGTTAGACAAGACGTACGACTTGGCCTGGACGGTGGAGTTTGTTGAGCACGTAGAAGAAAAATACATGGATAACTTTATCGATGTAATGAAGCAATGCAAGTACGTTATTATGACACATGCATTTCCCGGTCAACCTGGCCACCATCATGTCAACTGCCAACATGCATCCTACTGGTTGCGTGAAATGGAGAAACGTGGATTTCAATATGATAGTTTCACTACAATGTCCGTACGCAATGCCTCCACAATGCGTGAACGTTACATTAGACAACAGAGTTTATTCTTCGTAAATGGAAGCCTTTCAAGCGTATAAAACATATGTCGCGATCAAAAATCACTTCACTTCTAAGTCGTATGACTTCTTTAAGTACGGCGGCAGAACAAAAGCTTCGAGAACCACGTTTGAAAAAAGGAATGACAAATATTTCTTTCACAAGCTCTCCAAGCGTAGGGATGTGGTCGACTACCTTGTCGCCAATTTCATATACAATGACAGTACCACCTGGGTCGGTGACTTTATCAACAACGAACAATCAGATAAACACTACCTCAGACTGGTCAAAGTTAGGGAGTCCCTATCGTACATCTTCAGTCAAGATCTCGATAGGCTCGATGCCGACTTCGACATTAATTTTCAAGTCGAAGAAGGACAACACCCGCTAGTATTACGTAAGTATTTACAGCAGGAAATTAATCTAGAAACGTTAATCATCTTGGACGATCTTGTATCTTTTATGAGAAAGTGGAATAGAAGAATACAAGATCCAATCGTATGGCCTCAGGTCTATATGAGGTGTAAGAAGTACAAACCGTTCTTCGAATACGACAAGGAAAAGATGAGAAAAATTGTGCTGGATAAATTTAGTGAAAGCTAATAGAATATAAATAGTTGTATATCATGATAATGTGACATATAACGCATACACTTAATACATCGCATACAAGGAGCATACTATGGATTTCTCTCAACTCAAAAAGTCACGTCAATCTAATTTTGATAAGCTGACGCAAGAAGTTTCAAAACTTAACACCCCCCAAGGTTCATCAGACGATAATCGCTTTTGGTATCCAGAAGTAGATAAGGCTGGTAACGGCTATGCTGTTATTCGCTTTCTACCTGCACCAGATGGTGAGGATATTCCTTTCGTCCGGGTCTGGGATCACGGCTTTCAAGGTACCGGGGGTTGGTATATTGAAAAGTCTTTGACCACCCTAGGTCAAAAAGATCCAGTATCAGAATACAACAGCCAGTTGTGGAACAATGGTACAGAGGCTGGTAAGGAGCAGGTACGCAAGCAAAAGCGTCGTCTGACCTATTACAGCAACATCTACGTCATTAAAGATACTGCACATCCTGAAAACGAAGGTAAGGTAGTTCTGTTTAAGTACGGAAAGAAAATCTGGGACAAACTTAACCTGGCAATGAATCCAGAGTTTGAAGATGAGCGTCCAATCAACCCATTCGATCTATGGGAAGGTGCTAACTTTAAGGTCAAGATTCGTAACGTTGAAGGCTATCGTAACTACGATAAGTCTGAATTTGATACCGCCGGTCCTCTGTTCGAAGATGACGAGAAGTTGGAATCAATTTGGAAGCAAGAACACAAGCTTGGCGAATTCATTGACCCGGCTAACTTTAAGTCATACGATGAACTAAAGGGTAAGTTATATCGTGTCTTGGGGCTTGCAGGTAATGTTAATCCAGTATCACGTGCTGAAGATAACACCCCACCTTGGAATGATACGCCTAAGACTCAGGCAGCAGCTCCTTTGAAAGAGACAGCAGCTCCTAAGATTCAAGAGGACGATGATGACAGTATGGAGTTCTTTAAGAAGCTTGCTGCTGAGGAATAATCAAGCGTAAGCAGTATTATGTCGGATGGAGATTCCTAGAGAACCTCGTCCGGCAATAGGACTTGGCATCGATGGCGGCGGCTTAACACCCCCGCCATTTTCTTTGGCTGCATTATTATTACTTACTGATGCAACTTGGAAGGAAGGTGTGGATGCTGCCTTCACACCTTGGGATGCTGATGCTATTGTGGCACCAGTTGTGGGTGCAGCAGGCGCAGGGGTAGCACTGGTTAAGGCGTAGGATGCACCGAGATTGCTCTCATAAGCTGCAGCTAGCGTCTTACGTTCTTCTCTAGATTTCTCACTAGCTGATCCAACTATTTTATTAACCAGATCAATGTTCTCAAGATCAGGGGGTTTAGGTCTGCCGGAGGTAAAGAATACTGGAACTAATCTAGCTGCAATGGCCGGATCATTAGCAAGGTCAGGATTACTAACTAAATCAACTCCTATTGCTTTACCAAGACGGGAATAATTATCCTTACCAGTAATCTGTAAGAATCCTCTACCACGATACTTGTACCCATCACCAGGCTTATCGTTGCCCATTCTACCGCCGTAGATTACATCACCAACAGCTTCGGGGCCTTTGGCGACTAAGTCCTGCGCCTCTTGCATGGACTTAAATCTTACTTTGTTATTCTTCTGTTCAGGTCCGTATAGATTGTATAGGGTCTTTGCAGAATATTTTGCCAGCTCCTCACTTCTAGGCCTGAATCCACTCTCCTTGGCAACCTGGGCCATGACGTTGGCTTGTGCCTTCTTACTAAAGCCGGCATTCTGCAATTCAGAGAGAACTAACCCTTCGTTACCTGATGGTTTAAGTCCTAATCCACCACCAGGTTTTATTCCTTCACCTCCACCAGGTTTTAATCCGGTACCGGTAGGGGCAGGAGGAGGGTAGGCAGGAGCCGCAGCAGGAGGCGGAGGTGCAGGAGCCGCTGCTGGGGGAGGCGGAGGAGTGGCAGGCGCAGCTGCCGGTGTCTGGGTTGCTGGTGTCTCAGTAGCAGCCGGTGTTGGTTTTGACTCTGGTTCAGCGGTAGGAGCCTCTCCCCCTGTATTATCTCCCTCCATAGACTTCATTACTGCGTACCCGGCTGCAGCTCCTGCACCCAGGGCAAGCATCTTCTTGCCGCTTAATTTTCTTAATGACTTAAAGATCTGAATAGTAGTGGTGATTGCGCTTGCAATACTACCAATTAACTTAGCACTGAATACGGTTGCAATTACTGCTGCAGCCACCTTGAGTGCAGTACCTAGTCCCTTAATACCACTATTCTCATCTTCACCTGCAGTACCTTTAAGTCCATCGGCGAATCCGCCCAGGAAGGCTTTTATTTTATCCTGGATGTCTTTAGGTAGGATTGTGTATACAATGCCGGCTAGGGCTGCAACTACTGCAGGATTGGTAAACAGGGTCCTTAGCATACCAAAGATGCTTTCACCTTCCCTTGGCTCTCCACCCCTACCTTTACTACCAGTAGTAGATACTGTTGGTTTAGTTTCTTGTAGTTGTTCTGTCTTATATGCGGATGCAGCATCTACTGCATTTAATTTTTCAAGTGACTTATTTACTGATGCAAAGGAGTTAGCAATCGACTCCATTGCACCTACAATAGCCAGGCCTGGTTTATCCTCTACCTGGGGACCCTCTTTCTCTTTGTATACTTCGTCTTCTAGGTCGCCTACTCTATTCTCTACAGTCTTGACCTTGGAGGCGCTTCTAGCTAAGACGCCAACCACCATTGATACCTTCTTACTTACTACTGCAACCGTCTCCTGAATAGTATCATATTTCTCACCTTCAGATACTTGTAAGTCTTTTACTTCCGTTAACTCTCTGGTTACTTGCTTTAACTTACTCTTGGTGGTTTTAGTTGTTCTTTTTGCCATTTTATGCGCCTACAGATACAGAGTAAAAAGAATGAGATGCTGATTGCGCCATCTCCTTAGCTGCTACTATAAATTGATTGTTGTTAACGTTTAGGAGCATAGTGCCTAGGGACTGGTTGTTATCTCTCTCCATCTGATCTACTTTAATTGACTGAGATATTACTTCAGAAGAGGATGTGCTTGCCATAGGAGTAACACCTGACGATGCAGGCGCAACTGGCTTGGCTACTGATGATGAGGTAGTTGCTGATGGAGGTGATGGTTGACTTGTAGGGGTAGATCCACCTGAAGAAGATGCAGGAGGTGGTGTTGGTGTACTACTTGAAGTAGATGCCTTGGAAGTAGCCGCTGCCGCTGCCGCTCCCGCTGCTGGTGCAGAGGTGGTGTTGGCTGCAGGTTTATTTTCTGCCTCTGGCTTCTCTTCATCATCATTACCAAAGAATACATCATAAACGTCTGTTCCAATACTGTAGAGTTCATAAAGCACAAGCCCTATACCTAATATAGTACCAACAATAGGAACAGCCTTAAGTATATTACCGGCCATAGAGATGAGTTTAGGTTTAACCTTGTCTATCAGGTACCTAGTCTTATCTAAGAACTTACCTAACTTAGTTTTACTTTTAGAGCCAGCTTTCTTAGTCTTCTTTATTTCATCCTTACCCTTCTTAACCTCATCCTTGGCAGTATCGGTGCCCTTTTTAATATCTTCTTTTTCTTTATCTATTTTACCTTGTTCTTTTTTGACGTCTTTTTCTTTTTGATTTACTGCTTGTTCTTTCTTCTTTACTTCATCATGTGCGTCCCCAGCTGCCGTTCCTGCCAAACCAAGCACCATGGCAAGCTTTCTTAAATTTTCAAATGCTGCCATCACTGGTGCAAGAGCGGCCATGGTAAATGATACTGCAAGAATGCCAAGAAGCACCGCTATAGCCGGTTTAATGATAGCAATAGCATCCGTACTTAATCCTATACCGGTTAAGAAGCCTTCGAAGAAGCCTTTGACTAGGTTTAGTATTTCAGGGTTGGCAAGGAGGAGGGGTATTGCAGCTGCAAGGGCTAGCATGCTCATGCCTGCCTTTGATACTGCCCTAGTAGTGTCTTGTATCGTATCATTGAGCCCAGGCTTTTCTTCTACCCTGGCCTCTTCTAACTGATACTCATTGCCCCCTGCACTTACTATAGATTGAATCTTAATGACCTTAGCAGCACTTGCTGCATTACTTGCGACCACAGACTGCACTTGTTCTACTATACCCTTAAGAACATTTAGTTTATTAACTATGTTGCTAATATTAGAGGCAAAGGTGGAAGCTTCTTTTTCCGCAACAGCGGTAGCCGCCTCTAAACGGTCATTATCTTTCTTTGAAACTAACAGCACCAAACCTGGCGTCTCTTTCATAGTCGCCGCCGTCTGTGCTGCCTGTTCATTATAGTTCATTGACGTGCCTTAAGTCTCTCTTGTTCTTGTTCTAAGTAATCTTTTAATAATTCAACATATATGTCTCTTTCATAAGGCATCATGCTCTCTATCTCATCTATCGACCATTTGTGATGCTGAGCCAAACTAAAATTTAACATGTAGTAGTTGGCTATAGTATTATGACTCAGCCCAACGTAAAAAAATCAGTTAATGAGGTTAGAGGAATTACCTTATCATTACCTAAACTATTTGTGTACTTTACCTCATAGTATAGTTTAGGCATGGTGGAGTAGAAGTCTTGAATCTTTTTAAATGCCTTTGTATCCAGTGACTGAATAAATTCATCTACCTCTTCAGGCGTATTATCGGATAACTTATAAACAGATTCTGCATCGTATACACTTTCAATACTACTCTTTAGCACCTCAAAGAATGCATCCATCTCACCTTCGACGAACTTAAGTGAATTTGTTAGGTCAGCCCTTGGATACTTCATAACTAATCCGTACCCATTTCCAATATCAAATTTAGTCACATGATTTGGATCTTCTTTTATTTCTACTTCGTCTAGGTTGATCTCAACCACATACTTCTGATCATCTTCCATATCTTTATAGGTAAGATTAATCACATTGTTAACCGATTTAGCTCTAATCTTGATAAACAAATATTCAAGATCAAAAGTGGTCAAACCATCAACGTTAATTTTATCTGTCAGAATACAGTTATTGATAACCTGTTTAACTGCATTGATGATGTCATTAGCCTCCCCACTTGCCTGGGATGTTAATAGTATTTTCTCTTCTTTGACCAAAAACGGTCTATACTTTACGGTTTCTTTTGTTGAGGGTAAAATCAATTCAAAAGTTGGATAACCAATCTTAGGTAACGCCATAATAACTCCTTGTTATAAAAATCCTCTTAGTAGTCCTCCAACAGCCAACTTGCTGTTGTTAATTACATTTATTGTATCTGCAATACCTCTAGGCTTACGAATGGTACTCAGTACTTGTACTGCAGAAGCAATACCCATAATTCTCTGTAATGCACCAACACCCCCACCCTGGGCTATAGGTTGGTTTATATCTACAATGTTCTTCTTCCAGTTAGTGTAAGTAAACCCAACTGGAATCTTAGCAAAAGAATCTGTATCGGCCCAGGATAGAGACACGTCACCTAAAAAGATAGGATATGCTCCCATCAAGACCACTTCGATTACCTTTTGACCAGTCTCATCTAGAGTAGTAATAGTAATGTCTACAGCATAGTCATACTTGTATCTAACTTCAAATGCATTAGGAAGGGTCGCACGTCTATCGTATATTACTATATTGTTTATCCAGTTGCCAAAGAATTGGTGTACATATCCACTACCATCCCCAAAGAATGTCATATTAACATCTACAAAGGTAGGTAGGTATGGTTTCTTTTCTTCTACACCAATACCATATCTTTTAACAGAGGTGGTAGCAAGCATCACACCTGGTAGTGCGGCTGACTCGGTAAGGAAGGGAAGTAGGGTGGGGGTTTGATCTCCAGTCATGCACACAGGTGCAGGGATCGTTACATAGAACTGGCTATTACGTTGTAAGCCATTAACTCCGTCAATTGTAGATCTTATCTTGTTAAGACCCTTC
>Ga0181348_1001477_pt1 | contig 10403 bp, 13 predicted proteins | sample Su13VDMM110DN_FD_130092 | JGI IMG/M metagenome (GOLD analysis project Ga0181348, IMG submission 130092) | Freshwater viral communities from Lake Michigan, USA - Su13.VD.MM110.D.N | ecosystem: Environmental > Aquatic > Freshwater > Lake | place: USA: Michigan | collected 2013-07-16
GTCAAAAGGATCATCGCTTCTTGGGAATGCTCCGTAACGCAGTCGCTACATACTAGGTCGCTTACTATATACTAGTTGGTAGAGCGACTGACTTCATCATTTTGTTTTAATGAGAAATGTATTGTAATGACAACTAGAGAAGTAGAAGAATGAATCTTGTTGCCGACACACCTTACTTAGAGGCGTTTATTCGTCGAGAATTTCTTTACGATGAAACTGCCCATGTTGGTGAGTTTGTTCCTGCAGTAATTTTTGGCTTCCGAGCCGAACCGGCAAGAGTGCCGATGTTTCAGGTCATGCTAGAATCTGGCGCCCAATGGGCTAGAGTGCCAATCCATAAGATTTGCAGCAAGCCTTGCGAGCCACTGTCTATAGACCAATCGGTTTGGTGGGATAATTACGGCTATGACTTCGCAGTGCATAGCTTTGCGTTTCTCAGAAATATGACAGTTACGGCGCTGGGGCGCGACAAGGTTATTCGAAGGGGAAAATATCTGTTTACGATTGACTGGATGAAGACCGGCTGGAGCGAAGTTCCAGATCAGCATAAGAATCATCATGTGATTGCGTTGGATGATGGACCTTGGATTGCCTACCCAAACAATCGATTAGTTTGGCACGACTCATCTTGGATTGATCCGGCTCCTGACAAAGAGTGGAAAACACCAACGAGAAGTTATTCTGTGGAATAATTAAAAACGATCTATATTACTAAATAGAATATGCAGAACAATAACCAAACAATCTCTAAGCAAACCTTGCTCTAAAAAATTTCCAAAAGTCAATTTCGAATCATTATGATTCATGAGAATGGTTCAATTACTAGATGCGGAGGATAGGATAATGGCAGGTGCAGCCGCTGAAAGACAAGAATCTGGATTAGTTAAAGCGATTAAAGATGCTGTTAATAAGAATAAAAAAAAACCAATAATCATGATTGCTGGAAAAACTAAAATCACAAGTATTATTGATGCAAATAAATATAGTGGTAGACAGGAAACTGGATCTGAACCATATACAGATGTAATTTTAGTAACAGAAAATGGTAAAAAAATAAATCTTTCTTTGAAGGGGGAAAGTGCCCCATCATTAGCTGGCGGTGGGATGCGTGGATTGGAATTGGCTGTTCCTGGAATAGCCAAAAAATTTATGAAAGCTGCGTATGAACATTTGACTAAAAAAGTTAAATTGAATTCTGGAGATAAAGTTCCTGATGTGTTTGGAAAAATAAATGCTTCATCAAAATTAAAAATTGTTATCGGAACTAGGTCTATGGGTGGTCCAATACATTATATGTATATTGGACCCATGAATATTTCAGCGCCATATGATCAAAAAACAAATACAGTTAAATTCAATGGATCATTAATTGAAGCTACAGAATATGCAAGAACTCACACATTGTATTTTAGATTTAGAGCTAGAAGGGAAGATCAGAGATTTGATCCCGACGCGAAAGATGCGTCGGGAACACCAAAGATTTATGGTATATCTCCATCACGAGGTGATTCGGCTGGAAGAATAGTAGTTACAGATAAAGTGTCCGGACGAGGTGAAATTGTAAATTTCTAAATATATCACGAATGCATAATCTCTAGTGCGCATACGCGAATCTCCTGTCAGCCTAACCGAAAGCGCCGCCAATCGGATCGCATTCTTGATGAGCAAGGATACGACCAAGATTGCCCTGCGAGTTCAGGTGAAGGGTGGCGGCTGCTCCGGCTTCCAGTACGACTTTGTCCTCGACGAAAAAATTGCCAAGCAAGACGAGATCATCGAGAAAGACGGCGCCCGGGTAACTATCGACCCGATGTCTCTGATGTACCTGGCGGGATCCCGCATCGATTTCGTCGAGAAGATGATCGGCTCACAGTTTACCATCGGCAATCCGAACGCGACCGCGTCCTGCAGTTGCGGCGCATCGTTCGCGATCTAGAGCCGGGCCCTAATCCTATTAAAAAACAAAGCTAGTGTAAAACATATACATTATAAATATAACGTATAATATGACCTAACGTATAATATGATCTAACGTGGCATGATACTTTACGCCGTCGGGAGACATATATATGTTTAAAATTATTATTGCGTCTATTATCATAATACCATGTGCAGCCATAGCCGCACCATTAAATGATTATACATTTAAGAGTCCGGCATTTAATGGTATTGGTTATAGTCAGCATATTCTTACTATAGAAAATCAAGAATCTACTCGACGCAAGGCGGTCGAGGACAAGATGGCTGCGGCCCTGCAACAGCGGGCAAATGAAGCCAAGAATACTAATCTCAATAAATTTATGAACAATCTAGAGTCGCGTATCTATGCGCAGATATCGCAAAATCTAGCAACTGCTATGTTTGCCGATGGTGCAACGAATAGCGGCACATTGAATTTTGAAGGCAATACTATATTTTGGACAAAGGCTGGTGCCGAGATTCATCTGATTGTAACTGATACTGTAGGCAATAGCACAGAAGTTGTCGTGCCATTAGGACAGTTTACTTTCTAAATGTTTAAAATAATATCATTACTTGGTATATGTGGTATGTTAACTGCATGTGCGTACACACAGGATCAGATTGCACTGCCGACCATAACGACAAATGAGTTGATAAATGAATTTAAGAATGTGCCTAGGCCTTCTACAGACCGTCCAGTAAGTGTGGCGGTGTATAGCTTTAGAGATTTGACTGGGCAACGTAAACCTAATCAGAATCTTTCTACTGCCGTCACACAGGGCGCAGAGAACTTTCTTATAAAAGCACTACAAGATGTTGGTAACGGCGCGTGGTTTGAAGTAGTAGAACGAGTAGGTATAGACAATTTAACAAAAGAACGATTGATCATTAGACAAATGCGCGAGGCATATGAGGGTGTGGATGCGAAGCCACTTTCTCCTATGCAATTTGCTGGTATTATCATAGAGGGTGGTATAGTTGGATATGACACATCGATAAACAGCGGTGGTATAGGTGTTCGTGTGTTTGGAATAGCTCCGCAATCACAATGGAGTCAAGATGTAGTAACTATAAGTCTTCGCGCAGTAAGTGTAAATTCAGGCAAGATACTTGCAACAGTTGTCGTACAGAAAACCATACTGAGTTCGGCAGAATCTTTGGGTGTTTTTAAATTTTTTGATACTGGGACGCGGGCATTCGAAACGGAAACTGGAATGACTATCAATGAACCTGGAACATATGCAGTAAAAACTGCTATAGATTCTGCAGTAATCGAGTTGATTAGAGAAGGTGCTCGTAAGGGAATATGGGAATATCTAACGCCATCTTAAGATCATTCAGATCAAGCAACAGGAGAATAAAATGTTAAAGAATTTATTAATAATAGGTATTCTGATGATTGGAGCAAGTAATGCACTTGCTGTAGATAACACCATCTATATTGATCAAATAGGCGATAATGCAGTAATTACAATAACTCAAGATGGTGCGGGAAATCGGGTTCGTGGTATTCAAGGTGTTGGTACAGGTAATACAACACCAGCAAATATGACAGGCGATGGCGCAACGGCAACAATCACACAAGTGGGCGCTGCTAACGTCTTGAATATTGGATATGATGTGACTGGTGTAAATGCAACTACCATCACATATGATGCTCGCGGTGGTGCTAACGTAGGTACGATTAATCTAAACAATGATGGTCAGGGCACAAATACTGAAACTACACTTAATATTAATCAGACTAATGGTAACAACACTGCAACTGTAAATATTCTTGGAAATACTAATACTCTTATTGCAACGCAAGCTGGTGGTAACGCAGTTCTAATCGCTACTATTAATGCCGATGATATCATTGCCAATGTCACTACCACCGGTGGTATCGGTAATACAGTAACATTAAATATGACGGGCAATAACGGTGAGCTTGCATTAAACAACGTCGGTGCTACAAATGTGAATACAATTGTCCAAGATAATGGTGGTGTCAATGGTCATAGAACTGATATTGATGTCGTTGGTAACGCTAATACGTTGACAGTTACACAAACTGGTACAATAGATACTACAGTAAATATCGAAACAACCGGCAACGGTAATACATTTACAGTAGTCACTCACAACTAATGAAACCTCTTGTCATCATCATATTCATTACGTCTATAATATTCCCAACCAACTGCTATGGAGCAGCTATAGGTAATATAACTGACCAGACTAATACACCCGCTTCTATTCAGAGGCAAAATGTCGCACTATCTGGCACAAAAGGTGTAGATATTGAGATGAATGATGTTATAAAAACTGTACAGGGTAAAGTAGGAATTGTCTTTGAAGATAAAACACGAGTGCAGATAAATGAAAATTCAAAATTAGTTATCGATAGTTTTGTATATGATTCAACTAAAGGCATAGGAAAATTAGCAGTAAATGTTGCATTAGGAACCGTTCGTTACACATCTGGTCAAATATCTAAGAATGATCCACAGAACGTAAAGATAAATACTCCTTCAGCTACCATTTCCGTTCGCGGCACAGATTTTACTGCCACAGTAGATGAACTAGGCGCATCTACTATTATTCTATTGCCAAGTTGTCCTATAGGCTGGCAGAACATCATACTAGATTGTGTAACTGGAAAGATATTTGTAGAAAGTGATGAGGGGATTGTTGTATTAGATCAACCATTTCAGGCAACTAAAGTCTTTGCCCGCGGCATCTCTCCGACAAAACCAATTATATTGAATCTTACAGACGATGCAATTAGTAACATATTAATTCTCAGTCCACCAAAAGAACTAAAGAAGGAAGAAAGAATCGATATAATGATTATAGGATTCTTAGATACAGATTATTTGAAATTTGATGGATTAGATAACATAATCGATAAGCAGCAAGCGATGATATATACAGATAGACTCAGTATAAACTTACTTGAGAAAGAATTCCTAGAAAATTTTCTAGATATTCTAGCTCAACAAATGGCAGAGCAACTGCGAGTATTCAAAAAAGAAATTTCTATAGGTGAAATATTGCCGGATTTAATTGCTGCTACAGGTGTAGTTGCTATTATGGAAAATAACAAGGTGCAGCTATGTCGAGATAATGGTAACGATGTGCAATGTGTAACTATGCCAGATCATCAGAATGCAATAGTGTATAATATACAAAGTCCAATTGAAGTTAAGAATAGAATCAACGCCGGCGATAATACTATTATAACATTGAATCAAAAATGAGATATCTATTACCACTATTATTGTATGCTCCATGTGCAATTGCTCTAGACAATACAGTTTATATTGATCAAATTGGCAATAACAACCAATATACAGTAACTCAAGCTAGTGAGGGGCATACGGTTATCATCGATGTCGGTAGAACATCAGATGTGACTGGAACTGTATATGATATACTTCAGCAGGGTCCGGGCGCAAAGACAATCTATCTAGAAAATACAGCAGGTATCAATAATTCATTTACTATCAATCAAGACGGAGTAGGTAATCATACTGCTAATATTATTACGTTTGCCGGTGATGTTAATAATATTATAATAAATCAAAATGGTATAGGCACGCATACGTTTACATTAACTGGCACTAATACTAATGATGGTAATGATATAACTGCAACTCAGAATGGTCAGTCTAAAACATTTACCCTAAATATAAATGCTATAAGTGCTACAGTAACTGTAGAACAAACTGCAGTTATTCCTGATACAGGAACCATGACTGTTAACTGTTTGACTAATTGTGGTACTTGGAGTTATATTAGAAACTAGTATACTATATTATGACCTAGCGACAAACTCTATTATAACTGTTTTTTCGTAATTGTCAAGGAAATAATATGAAATATAAGTGGATTTATTTTCTAATAGCGATACTATCGTTATTAGTAATTCGCACTACAGATCCCTGGTTAGTCGAGATTCTTCGTTTGAAGACCCTCGATGCACATCAGCGTAATCAGTCATCAGTTATAGCAGATAATATCTATTCGGTAGAAATAGATGAAGCTGCGCTTGATATATATGGGCAGTGGCCATGGAGTCGCGACGTTCTATCAAAACAAATTGAACGTATCTATGATGCGGGCGCTGCTCTAGTTGTTATTCCTATATTATTCTCAGAGCAGGATAGATTTGGTAAAGATGAATATCTTGCGAATACTTTCATTAATTATCCTGTTGTTATTGCCCAAAGCGCATCGACAAAGGGTCGAGGTACGCCTGTTCCTCGAGGCGTTTCTGTTATTGGTGGTGAATGGACTAACTATATTTTTAATTATCGAGGTGCTATCGGTCCTCTTCAATCGTTAGGTAATGCCGCGGCGGGTGTAGGTATGTTATTAACTGCACCCGAGGCAGACGGTGTAGTCCGAAGACTTCCTCTTGTAGTTGCAATTGATAAAGAAATGTATCCATCTATTCCGATGGAGATTCTCCGCTTATTGGCAGACGATCCCAGTTATCAAATGAAGATTAATGATGGCGGTGTAGAAGCACTTCGTATTCCTAGCTTCAAAACAATCAAAACAGATTCAAATGCAAGAATTTGGATAAACTTCAAATATGTGGCACCATCTATTAGCATATTAAGTGATTTCGATACTAATAGTATGCATACTGATATATTTAAAGATAAGATTGTATTCCTTGCACTTACTGCTGAAGGTCTTGGAACTACAACAGCTACACCAGTTGGTATAAAGTATGGCCATGAATTAATCATCTCTGCCACATCTACGCTTATCACTGGTGAATCACTAGAGCGTCCATTCTGGGCAGATTTTGCAGAAATTGCTTATACTGCTATAGTCGCTGTATTAATATGTTTGGCAGTTACTTATCTCTCTTGGCTATATGGTATTATTGGTATTATGTGCAGTGTGTTTAGCACATACTTCCTTAGTTCCGCTGCATATATTGACTACAATCTACTAATCGATTGGAGTTGGCCAATAGTAACATTTATTCTGGCTTGGTCTATTGCTGCATTTATTAGATTCGTCTATGAATTCAAACAAAAGATGCAGATCAAGAAACAGTTTGGCACATATCTAAGCCCAGACTTAGTTGCGCGATTGCAGCGGCAGCCTGAGCTACTTAAGTTGGGCGGTGAAACAGTTGAGCTATCTATTATGTTTACCGATGTCCGTGGGTTTACTACGATCTCAGAACATTATGGAGCAGATGTTCAAGGATTGACAAAAATTATGAATAGATATATGACTGCTATGACTAAGAAGATTCTAGAAAATAAAGGCACTCTAGATAAATATATTGGAGATGCGCAGATGGCATTCTGGAATGCTCCCCTTGGCGATAGTAATCACGCAAAGAATGCTGTTAAGACTGCACTGGAAATGATGGAGTCACTAGATGAGTTTAATAATGAGATCATTAAAGAAGGCATTCCGAAATTTGGCATGGGCCTTGGTATTAATACCGATAATGTTGTTGTGGGTAATATGGGTAGCGATCAGCGTTTTGATTATACTTGTCTTGGCGATGGCGTCAATCTTGCATCCAGACTCGAAGGCCAAAGTAAATCATATGGAGTCAAAATTATTCTGGGTCCGAAGACAGCAGCCCTAATAGAAGATGAATATGTAGTAGTTGAATTAGATAAAATCGCAGTTAAGGGCAAGAAGATCGGCGTTCAAATCTATACACCAATCGGCAGAATCGATGATCTCAATACGAGAATGGACTGGGTAACTGCAGATATACAACATACTAAATTCATAGAACTATATCGCTCTTGTCAATGGACTCGTGCTAGATTATTCGCTAATGATCTAAAGAATGAATGGAATGGTGTGTTAAACGAATACTATAATATTATGATAGATAGAATTAATCATTATGAACAAGATGGATTAACTGATTGGGATGGAACATATGTTGCTAAGACCAAGTAATGCAATTATAGGATTCACATGTTCTGCATTTGATTTATTGCATGCCGGACATGTTGCCATGTTAGAAGAAGCTAAATCTGTATGTGATTATTTAATTGTCGGATTGCAATCCGACCCATCTATTGATCGTCCAGAAAAGAATAAGCCGATTCAAAGCCTTATTGAACGGCAGATGCAACTACGAGGCAGTCGTTATGTAGATGAGATATGGATATATAATACAGAAGAGGATCTTCAACAGTTACTTTTAATTCTACCAATTAATGTGCGCGTACTTGGTGTTGAGTATGAGCATAATCAATTTACTGGAAAGGAAATATGCTTAGATCGTAATATAAAACTACATTTTAATAAACGAGATCACAACTTCTCTTCCAGGAGTCTTCGTAAGAAAATTGAGCTAAATGAATAATATATTTCATTATGATATGACAATAGTATGCCTGAGAAGACTTAGATACAGCATTCGAATAGATAACCAAATATTATTCCAATGATAGCATACCCACGCCAAATGCAACATTATAGTACGAATGCTGTAATTTATCTTATTAATAGAGACATATTTTTTAATATGTCTAGATTGCATTATTGATATCTCCTACAGTAACAAAACTAGTCGCAGTTTCATTGGCAATCTTCACTTGGAGTTGGGCTTCAATTTCAATAATTAATTCTATGATATCATAATCGTCGCCCGGTAGTTTATTGAGTTCTGTTTGCTCGGTAATACTATCGGGCTTTACATTATAATGTTTAGCAATAATCTTTTTTAGTTGATCTAAGTTGTTTGCCATGTGTCTACCGTGAATAAAAGTTAATGACAGAGCGCAGTGCCGGCAGTTCTATTTATTCTTGAATTGGAGTATAATGTTTAATTTCTGACTCAATCTGATTAGATCATTGTCCAACATTCTAATTCTATCAATCAAACCTATAAGAGTAGAAGTAGCTTCTGAAACAACTGGTTTGATTTCTTTAGTGGACCAGATCCAAACATAATATACAAAATATCCTAGACCCGATGAAGCCACGATAGGAAATCCATACTTACCGATTAATGTTGCTATATCCATGGTATTGATCCTATATCAGAGTTAGACTATCATTAATCCTTTCGCGCATCATCTTTGCCATCGGCGCGGGCGATACGATCTAAGTCTGGCTTTACGCCAAGTGCATTTGAGATTAATGTGTCGATTCGAATTACGTCGTTATTCATTATCTTGACGCGATTATCAAGTGAATTAATGATTCCGGTGAGACTCTTAATACTACTCATTACGCCCGCTAGAATGAATTTCATTGTAAGAAATACAAAATAGCCACCTGCAATAGCAGCAGCTATAGGAAAACCAAGATCCGCAACAAGCTTAAAAAAATCCATGATTTCTCCGGAGACTATACATAGTTATTTATAACTTATAATTAACGACCCTACCTTCTTGGGTGATCTATAAACTTTAGTGGTTGACAACCAGCAAGCCGCCGCTTTCCGCAAGCGTGGCATTTGCACTCATGGTTGGCTCCAAGGCCGACCCGGCAAGCTCGACTCTGAGTAGCTAAGTCATTGAAAACACTCATTTTTTAGTTCTTGACATTAGCGTATAATTAAGCTATACTCTTAATATGAACTGCGCCAATTATGAGATGGCTAGCCTAACCAACTTGGGCGCGCAGTGAAGCTATATCTTAGATTAAGTTAAACAAAGAAGTGAACCGTGTCAAAAAATCTAGTGTTAATGAGAGATGTAATTTGCATCTATCATCCTGCATTCCGCAAGAGTCTGGATCTACGTGCCTTAGGTATGAAACATCCTGATATCTTTAACGTAGCGAAATTGATCGAAGAGAGCTTGGCCGCTGTGGGGCATTACAAGGTCACCGATGGCTATCATGCTGATTTCTCGGACGGTACAGACTCTAAGACTGCCAGCATAACTAAGACTGCCAGCATAAGGGCCAGTAACAGCTACCATGGTGAGATAACTGGTGTTACAACAGCAGGCGGCCACCTCAAGGCAGGTGCTCTACGCTGTACCATATACAATCCACACAAAGACTCTTTGAGATTTTACTTCTTGCCTAAATCAATGTGGAGCAGGCACATCACAACCCATCCCAGTACGGGTATCGGCAAGATCCAGTACTATTACCACAAACTTCATGATCGCATTGTTAAATTACACGGATACGAGTGTAGTTCATTCAAAGAGCTGGCTAGAGCAAAATAATGGTTGACAACCAGCAAGTGAAGCTATATCTTAGATTAACTTAAACAAAGAAGTGAACCATGTCAAAGAGCCTAGTATTAATGAGAGATGTAATTTGCATCTATCATCCTGCATTCCGCAAGAGTCGGGATCTACGTGCCTATGGTATGAAACATCCTGATATGTTTAACGTAGAGAAATTGATCGAGATGAGCTTGGCCGCTGTGGGGCATTACAAGGTCACCGATGGCTATCATGCTGATTTCTCGGACGGTACAGACTCTAAGACTGCCA
>Ga0181348_1001478_pt1 | contig 10389 bp, 12 predicted proteins | sample Su13VDMM110DN_FD_130092 | JGI IMG/M metagenome (GOLD analysis project Ga0181348, IMG submission 130092) | Freshwater viral communities from Lake Michigan, USA - Su13.VD.MM110.D.N | ecosystem: Environmental > Aquatic > Freshwater > Lake | place: USA: Michigan | collected 2013-07-16
AAGCAGCTAAACAATTAGGAATGAATATTGACAAAACTAAGGCTTCTGAATTAATTCAAAAAAAGCTATCAATGGAGATAGAAGACCTGGAAAATGAAACTTAACTATGAAAAAATCAGAACTAAAAGATACTATTAAAAAAATCCTGAAAGAAATGACTAGTACAGGTGGTGGAACAGCAGGAGCAGCTTCTAGTGCTGGTGTAGGAATGAATTATGCACCACCATTTACATCCAAAAAAATAAAAAAAGAAAATAAAACTCCATATGGAACAGGAAATCTAGGACCTGGTCCTAAAGCCACAGAACATGGAGTTAAAGATAATTATTACGTTAAAGCATTTGGATACAAATTGGTTGATCGTAAAAAACAAGCTAAGGCATCAAAATCAATAGATTACAAAGATTTATGGGGTAGTACCTATAAATAATATATTTATAAACATGAATAATAGACAAAAACTAAGAGACCTTAAAACAAAAGTGAAAAATCTCGAATTAGAGATTAGAGCTTTAGTTCATAAAGCAGAATCAGATCCTGGTATTATAGATGCGATATCTGCTGATATAAGCGATTTTACTGCGGAAATAGTTAGTACTAAACGAGAATTAGAACAAATGAGTGAACGTAAAAAATCTATTAGTTTATCAACAATGTATAACGAAATTAAAAACAAAATATAATGACATTACAAGATCAATATACTCAAATTAATGAAGGTAAAGGTGCTAAAGATGTATTTCTTAAACATGCTAAAAAATTATTCCCAAATATGATTCCTAATCATTATGGATATGAAGATTCAGTTAAAATTTTAAAACAACGTAGTGTTATCACTGAAAACATTTGGGGTATAGCTAATGCTAGTAACAAACAACCTGATTGGTTTAAAATATTCAATGAAAATCTTAATGAATATGATAAAGCAAGTAATTGGGAAAATGAAGAAAGTAATACTGTTAATGAAGCTAAAATGTATTATCATGTATTAGAAGATGGAGGATATGGTCGTATAGGACATCAAGGTTATTATGAAACTCCAGAAGAAGCCAAAAAAAGAGCTGATGAATTATCTGATATGTTCCCTAAATCATATTTTTATGTTGAGGCTTATCCTAGCAAAAGAGAACCAGTTACAGTAACTATGGAAAGTAAAGTTGTGAATGAAGCTAAAACATATACTCCTTCAAGTCAAGAAGTTGATGTTAAATCAAAATCAACTAAAACAGCTAAAGAAGTAGAAGTTAAATATGATAAAAAATATGATAACACTGATACTAAAAAAGCAGATAATGTTATATTTGATCAACTAATTAGAGGTGTTCAATTTGAAATGGAAAATTCAAAAAATGCTGATAAAACAGTTGAAGAAATTAAAAACATAGTACTTAAAAACTTAACTAAAGATCCAATATGGTATACTAAAAATGCTATGTTTGGTGTTAAAGATTTAGGATATACAAATGATACACCTGGTTATAGACCATCTAAATCAGATCAAATGATACCTGTGTCTAAAGATAAGGTAAAAGCTAATGTTAAAGATGGTAAAACTGAAAACAAAAAAGGTATGCCTAAAAAAGTAGACCAAATGACTTCAACATCAAAATCATCTAAAGGTGTTCAAAAAATGGCTACACCCGGTAAACCAACAACCATTAAACCTAAAAACTAATGATACTAATAGAAACTCAACTGTTTAAAGTATCACCAAAACAACTTACTGAAGGTACAAAATCTCCTGTTGGTAATCCTATAGTTCAAGGTATATTAACCACAGCAGAAGTTAAAAACGGTAATGGTAGATACTATCCTAAAGAATTATGGGAAAGAGAAATAAGTAAATACATGGAAAGTGTTAGAGAAAATCGAGCACTAGGAGAATTAGACCACCCAGATTCATCTATCATAAATCTTAAAAACGTATCTCATAACATTAGAAAAATATGGTGGGATGGTGATCATGTATTAGGTCAAATAGAAATATTACCAACTCCATCAGGTAATATATTGAAAGCATTAATTGAAAATAACATTTCTGTTGGTGTTTCAACTCGTGGTATGGGTAGTTTAAAAGAAATAGGTGAAACCATGGAAGTTCAAGATGACTTCGAATTATTATGTTGGGATTTTGTTTCACAACCATCAAATCCAGGATCATATATGCGTCCAGCAATGATGAATGAAGGTTTAAACTCAACAACAAATAAATACAATAAAATAGACTCAATTATAACAGAAATACTTTGCGCTCAAACAGGCGTTTGTAGTATTTACTAAAGATCTGGACTTAGGACCGGGATAGTTACAACAGTAACAGAAATCTAAACAAAGTGTCGCTACCGAGTTTAGATTTTCTTTTTTCCTTTGCGATTTTGACATTCTGTTATATATTTATATTTGAATATGCTGTTCAACATCCCCTATACAGCATCAAATAACAACCACCCCCCATTACGTTACTGTAAATAAACGTATTCCACAAACTAATTTTGAGGTAAAAAAAACAATGACAACAAACAGAAATTTGCTAAAAGAGGCTATTGCCGATGCAAAAACTATTAAAGAAACAGCTATTGCTAACGCAAAAGCGGCTCTTGAAGAATCATTCACACCACATTTGAAAGAAATGTTAGCAGCTAAATTAAACGAAATGGATTCTGTAGATGAAGAATACATGGAAAATGAAGCTTACATGGAAAAAGATAATGATATGGGAATTGAAGAAGCAGAGATTGAAGAGTATTCTTCAGATGAAACCGGAATGGACAGAGAAGACGCTTTAAAAGCTAATTCTAAATCATCTGGTATTGACGAAATTAATCTTGATGAATTATTAGCTGAATTAGAACTTGAAGAATCTACAGAAGAATCTCTTTATGAAGCTGAAGAAGCTGAAGAAGAAGAAACTGAAGAAGAAACTGAAGAAGAAACTGAAGAAGAAACTGAAGAAGAAGAAGAAATTGATTTAGAAAACATGACCGAAGAAGATCTTAAGAAATTCATTGAAGGCGTAATCGAAGACATGGTATCAGCAGGAGAAATTGAAGCTGGACATGAAGACGAAGATGAAGAAAGTGAAGAAGATAAAGAAGAACTGGATTTAGATGAAATTTTATTTGAACTTAAAAAAGATTCTAAAAAAGCTGAACGTCATTCTTCAAAAGGTGATGCAGTAGCAAAAACCAAAGAAGACACAGCTTACAAACATGAAATCAAAGAACTTCAAGATGAATTAGCTGAAACTTATGAAGCAGTTAATACATTACGTTCTGAACTTAACGAGATTAACTTATTAAACGCTAAATTACTTTACACAAATAAAATCTTCAAATCTAAAAACTTAACTGAAGTACAAAAAGTAAAAGTATTATCAGCATTTGATAAAGCTACATCTAAAAAAGAAGCTCAATTGGTTTATGAAACTTTAATCGAAGGATTAAAAGAAAAGAAAACAATTGTAAAAGAAAACTTAGGCAGAGCCTCAAAACCAGCGGGCACTGTAGTAACAACTAAACAACCTATTTTAGAATCAAACGACATGATCGCTAGATTTCAAAAATTAGCTGGTATTACAAATTATTAATATAAAAAACAACTAAAAAACGATGAATTCAATTCAATCTTTATTAGAAGGTGCTAATCCTTATAAAGCCCTTCAAACTGATGCTGCTAGATTAGCATCAAAATGGAAAAAAACAGGTTTGTTAGAAGGTCTTAAGAATGAGACTGAAAGAAACAACATGTCAATGATGTTAGAAAACCAAGCTAAGCAATTAGTTATGGAAACTTCACAAACTGGTGCTGGAACAGCAGGAGCTGCTTTCACATCTGGTGTTGGTGAGCAATGGGCTGGTGTAGCTCTTCCTTTAGTACGTAAAGTATTTGGTCAAATCGCTGCAAAGGAATTTGTTAGTGTTCAACCAATGAACTTACCTTCAGGTCTAGTGTTCTTCTTGGATTTCCAATACGGAACAACTAAATCTCCTTTCAACACTGCTGCTGGTGCTGGTTTTTACGGAACAGAATCAATGTACGGTGTTACTAATCCAGGCGCTAAAGTAGATGCTAATGGTGGTTTGTATGGTGCTGGCCGTTTTGGTTACTCTATTAACAACACTTCATCTATTATTGCAACTGCTACTGTAGCTACAGCTTCATGGGCAAATTTCAACTTAGATGCTAATTACTCAGCTTCTGCTGCTGCAAACTCTTTCAAAACTGTTACTATTACTTTAGATTCTAAAGCTGATTTTAACGCTGTTAGATCATTTGCTATTGCTTCACAATCAGCATTCAATGCAGCTAGTGTTTTAGCTGCTTACACAACTACTACAGGTACTGTATTTAGTGGTACTACTGGAACTGTAACTTTTATTGTTACTGGTTCAGCAATTGCTCAAGTAGCTACTATTCCGAATGTAACAGCTTCATTTAGTTTACAACCAACTGATCAATTACGTGGTGATTTTGAAGATGGTAACAACACTATAAATAACGCTAATACTCCTATCTCTATTCCAGAAGTAAACGTGAAAATGAAATCAGAGCCTATTGTTGCTAAAACTCGTAAGTTAAAAGCAGTATGGACTCCTGAATTCGCGCAAGATTTGAACGCTTATCATGCATTAGATGCTGAAGCAGAATTAACAAGTATCATGAGTGAGTATATTTCATTAGAAATTGACTTAGAAATCATGGATATGTTAATCCAAAACGCTTCTGCTGGTGTTGAATATTGGTCAGCTCAAAATAACTACGCATATGATCAAAATGGTAGTAACATTAGTACAAACTTAGGTTTCTACAATACTCAAGGTGGTTGGTTCCAAACTTTAGGAACTAAATTACAAAAAGTAAGTAATATTATCCATCAGAAAACATTACGTGGTGGTGCAAATTTCTTAGTATGTTCTCCAACTGTAGCTACAATCTTAGAATCAATTCCAGGATTTGCTGCTACTTCAACTGGTGATAACAAAATGAGCTATGCATTTGGTGTACAGAAAATGGGTAATTTAAACAACCAATACCAAGTTTATAAGAATCCATACATGACTGAAAATACAATCTTGATGGGCTTCAAAGGATCACAATTCTTAGAAACTGGCGCTGTATTTGCTCCATACATTCCGTTAATCATGACTCCATTAGTTTACGATCCAGATACATTTACACCTCGTAAAGGTTTATTGACTCGTTACGCTAAGAAAATGGTTCGTCCTGAATTCTATGGTAAAGTATTTGTTGCTGGTTTGAACACTTTGTAATCAGTAATTTAATTTCTCAATAATAAGAAGCCGAGCAGAAATGCTCGGCTTTTTTTATGATATTTATACTAAACATTATATTATATGAAGGAACCAAATCGAGTAAGAAAAACTGAAATCAAATCTATTAGTGTTTTAAGTTTAAATGAAGAACAAAAAGACGCAAAACGTCTAATAGTTGAAAATCAAATAGTTATAGTAACTGGAAGAGCGGGATCAGGTAAAAGTTTAGTATGCGCTCAAGCAGCATTAGATTTTTTAAAGAAAAAACAAGTAGGTTGTATTTACAACACAAGAGCAGCAATTGAAGTAGGTAAAAGTTTAGGTTTTCTACCAGGAGCATTAAATGATAAATTTGATCCATATATGGAAGCATTTGTTGAAAATTTAATGAAATGTTGTTCAGATAAAGGTGAGATAGAAAAATTAATTCAAGACGAAAAAATTAAAGCATTACCAGTACAATTCATTCGTGGTAAAACAGTAGATGATATTCTTATAGTAGAAGAAGCACAAAATCTTACTAAAGCCGAAATGTTAGCTATATTAACTCGTTTAGGTAAAACGGGTAAAATCGTGATTAACGGTGACAACGAGCAAACAGACATAAAAACATCTACTGGCGAGTTAAACGGCTTATCTTATGCTATTGAATTATCTAAGAAAATAGAAGAAGTTAAGTGGATTAAATTAAAAGAAAATCACAGATCAGATTTAGTCGGTAAAATACTTGACTATGAATACGGAAAATAAAATTATTTAATATTTATAACAAAATATCAATGGCAGATTTCACATTACAAATTCAAGAGAAAGTAACATTAGGAGGTGTTGTTAGAGACTCAATAACTACTCAAACTCTTTCTAATATAAACTATGTAGATAATAGAATATTAACTATACCATCAGGTTCAATTACTACTATATTTTCCTTTGCTGCTGCTTCTAGCGCAGGAACATTCCTTACTAGTAGTTTTCAATATGGAAGAGTAACTAATAAGTCAACCACAGTACCTGTAAAACTTATTGTGTCTTCATCCGTAGAATCAATGAGTTACTTAATTAATACTGGAAGTTCATTCATATTGTCAACTACATCAGTTACTGGTAGTACAACAGGATTATTATTTAATAATATAGTATCTGTAAAATTAGAACCATCACGTAGTGCTGCTGATATTGAATATTTTATCATCGGAACTTAATAATATAAAACAATGAATATACCTATTTGGCCCGGTTCTAGCTCATTTTCAACTGGTAAAACCCCATTTGGATTTTATGATAATGATCTTAGTTTCTCAACAGATGCTGACAAAGTAGCTAAATTTTGTTCTCAACGTTTAGGTTATCCTATAATGGATGTTGAATTACAAGACATACATTTCTATACAGCATTTGAAGAAGCTATTACTATATACGGAAATGAACTATACGCTTATAAAGTTAGACAAGATTATTTAACACTTGAAGGAACTTCAACTACAGTTAATGTTAACAATGCTATTATTACTCCATCTTTTGCTACAATAGTAAGACTATCAGAACAATATGGTGAAGAAGCAGGAACAGGAGGAAACATTGACTGGCATAAAGGTTTAATACCTATGGAATCTGGAGTACAAAGTTATGATTTAGGTCAGTGGGCTCTTGATAATCAAATTTCAGGTGGAATAGAAATTAAAAGAGTATTTTACGAATCAGTTCCAGCAATTGTTAGATTTTTTGATCCATATGCTGGTACAGGAATGGGAATGATGCAAATGTTAGATAGTTTTGGTTGGGGAAATTTATCTCCTGCTATTAACTTTATGATGATGCCTCTTAACTATGATTTACAAAGATTACAAGCAATTGAAATGAATGATCAAGTAAGAAAATCACAGTTTAGTTTTGAAATTATAAATAATAAATTAAAATTATTTCCTATACCTACATCTAGTGGAATGAATTTAGTTTTTCAATATATTCTTAAAGAAGAAAGATTAAATGCTGGAATTGTACAAGCACCAAATGCAGTAACTAATGTTTCAAATGTACCATATACTAATCCTAATTATACATCAATAAATTCAATAGGACGTCAATGGATATTTGAATATGCTTTAGCATTATGTAAAGAAATGCTAGGGTTAATAAGAGGAAAATACCAAACTATACAAATTCCCAATGCAGCAACAACTTTAAACTATGCGGATTTATTAGGATTAGCAGCAGCGGAAAAATTAGCATTAATTGAAAGATTAAGAATATATTTTGATGAAACTTCAAGAACTAAACTTTTAGAAGCTAGATCTTTAGAAGCAGATTATAAACAAAAAGAACTATCACAAGTACCAATGACAATCTATATTTACTAATGGCATTATTCGGATCAGCAAGAGATGTTTCAGTATTTAGACATGTAAACAGAGAACTGTTATGGGATATTGTGACCCAACAATGTTCTTTTTATAAGTATAATTTAGGAGAAACCATAGTAAACATGTATGGTGAAGCATCAAAAGAAAAATACTATAATGGTCCAACTTTATTTAATTGTTTAATAGATAGAACAGATCAAGAATACTCTGAAACACCATATGGTGTTGATTTTAATTGGCAAGTATTATTCGCATTTTTAAAAGATGATTTAGTAGATGCTAATCTAGTTCCTGAGGTAGGTGATATTATTTTATATAATGAAAGCTATTATGAAGTAAATAGTATTGTTTCAAATCAATTAGTAGTAGGTAAAGATCCAAATTATCCAAATGAACCAAACCCATTAAATCCAGGTTTATCAGGTTTTGGATATGATGTATCAGTAATAGTAAAAACTCATATCATTCCAGCTGATAAAGTAGGAATAACTCGTGAAAGAATGTAATGGCAGAAACTAGAAAACCAATACCAAAATCCCAAAGGCAGATATCAGAAGAACTGCAAACACCTCTTGATCCAGGAGGAATAGGTTTTCAACCTACAGGGAATCCTAATGATCTTGATATTACAGTAAATTCAAAGGCAAATGCACAATCAACAGGTATTGAATTTAATAGAGCTACTAAATTTAGTTTTAAAGATGATACAGTAAAACCATTTTCAGTTGGTATTGAAGATATTGACAACGCGGTTTTATATTATTTTCAAAATGTTATTAAACCTTATGTAATACAAAACGGAGAAAGAATAGAAGTACCTGTTATATATGGTTCACCTGAAAGATGGAAATCAATTCAAAAGGATGGATTTTACAGAGATAAACTAAATAAAGTTATGGCTCCTCTTCTTATGTTTAAAAGAAATGACATAACAAAAAATAGAACTGTAGGAAGTAAACTAGATGCTAATTCACCTAATTTATATATAAGTTTTAAAAAACAATATTCAACACGAAATTTTTATAGTAATTTTTCTACATTAAATAATCGTATTCCTGAAACAGAATACTACGCAAATGTAGTACCTGATTATGTTACTGTAACTTACGAATGTATGGTTATGACATATTATATGGATCAAATGAATAAAATAGTAGAAGCTATAAATTACGCTTCAGATTCATATTGGGGTGATCCAAATAAATTTAAATTTAAAACACAAATAGATTCGTTTACATCTGTAAATGAATTAACAGCAAATCAAGATAGAATAGTAAAAAGTACATTTAATATAAAGTTAAATGGATATATAGTTCCTGACACTGTCCAAAAAAATATGTCAGCATTAAAGAAACTACCTTCATTATCTAAAGTAACATTTACAATGGAAACAGAATCAACAGCTGAGGCCTTTAGTACATCAACTAAAACACAACCAATGAAGAAAATTGCTGCTACTTTCTTTGATAATGTGACTGTTATTAGTGGTGGGAGCAGTGGAGGAACATCACAAACTGTGTTAGATTATTTAGCGTTAAACAACGTTAAAACTGCAGACTCAACATCAATAACAAATGATGGAACAACATCAACAATAACATTTTTAAACTCAAGTATAGCGGCGGCTCCAGGTTCATTACCAGCAACAACGACAAGTCAATTCTCATTTTATGTGAATGGACAATATATAGAACAAAGTGCAATAACTTCGTTTGTAGCTTCAGGAGCAAATACTATATTAACAGTTAATAATGCGTCTTTAGGTTTTGGTTTTAATAATACAATGGAAATAGTAGCATCAGGTAAATTCTCATAATAAATGGCATTAATACAAAGTTCGCAAATACAATACCCATTATCTGGTTCATTTAGTGGATCCTTCAACGGAGATGGTAGCGGTTTGACTAACCTTACAGGATTAATTCCATTTCAAATAGTATCAGGTAGTGTTAGTGCTAGTGTTAATATATCTGGAAATATATTTTTAATAAAATCATCTAGTATTAATTTTTTAACAATAACATCAAATACAACCACATTACAAAACGATATATTTTTAATTAAGAATTTATCAGGTCAAACTACATTTACTGTAAGTCAAAGTATAGTTTATTTTTCAACACAATCTGCACCTTTATCTAATGCTTCTGCATTAGCTGGTGGAATATACTTTACTTCATCTTCTTTTTATGTAGGTCTAGAAAATTAATATATTTATAACAAATAAAATAACAAATTATGGCAACATGGAAAAAAGTAATAGTCTCGGGTAGTACTGCTAACTTATCAAACATACAAGTAGATGGTTTAACATCTGGAAATGTAGTAATAGGTGGTGGTTCTGGAAGTAACTTAACTACAACAGCAATTAACGGTACTGGAAATATAGTAGCAACAACAGGTGCTTCTGGATTAATACATTCTGGTTCATTTAGTGGTTCATTTAGTGGTTCATTTAGTGGTAATGGTGCTGGTTTAACAGGAGTAACAGCTACCGCTACATTCCCATCCACTAATTTAAATCCACTTTTATCAACATCTCAAGTATTTGTTAGTGACGGTGTTAATAAATACGCAACTGTATCTCAATTCACTTCAGCTTCTTATGTAGGTGTATCTGGTGATATTACTATTAATAGTTCAGGAGTTTCTGCAATTGGTTCAAGTAAAGTAACTTCTACAATGATTGTAGACGCTACTATTGTTGATGGAGACATCGCACCAAATACAATTACTAATGGAAAATTAGCTAATTC
>Ga0181348_1001482_pt1 | contig 10366 bp, 19 predicted proteins | sample Su13VDMM110DN_FD_130092 | JGI IMG/M metagenome (GOLD analysis project Ga0181348, IMG submission 130092) | Freshwater viral communities from Lake Michigan, USA - Su13.VD.MM110.D.N | ecosystem: Environmental > Aquatic > Freshwater > Lake | place: USA: Michigan | collected 2013-07-16
CCGGTGATGCCACCCCAGAGGCCGTCAAATCGTGGTTAGCCACCCGACCTGCACCTGAGGCATAATGGATGGGAACTGGGCGCTTGTAGTCGCAGCCGTCGTTACAACGGTAGGTGGCATCCTTGTCGCAGTTCTTCAACAATTCAAAAAAGAGAACCACACCGACCACCAGGTGGTTATCGGACTACTGCACGTTTTGCGCAAATCCCAGCAGCGGGTTGAAGATAAGGTTGAACGGGTTGACGAACGCCTCACCGACCACCTAGAGTCTCACCTCTCGGAGGGGATACTTGACAACAGGCAAAGAACTAAGCAGAATGGAACTGAAGGCGATAGCAAGGTTTCTTTGTAGGGTTTACCCTGGGGTATCCGAACAAGACAACTTGTGGAATTTGATAGCAAGGGTCGAGCAGCTTCTAGAGGGGGACGATGAAACCAGCAACCGAGGGCGCGGAGATACTTCTCCAAGCGCATGAACTCATTACGCGAGACAGGCAGAGCACCTACTCGCATCCACTTGAGGACTACTCCAGAACCGTTGCCATTTTTAATGCGCTAAAGGGAGAACAGGTGATGACGGCAGAAGACGGCATCCTGTTCATGATTTGCGTAAAGCTCTCGCGGCTGATGCATGAACTGAAGACCAACATGGACCTGCCTGACAACATCATTGATGCTGCCGGGTACATCGGTTGCTTGCAAATGGTTCGCGAAGCGCAACGTCAGCGTGAATCCAAATGAAAAACAGCAAGTGGGACATCGAATCAAATACGTTTAATTTTGCTGAGGATTTAAAGTACGGGCAGATGGGCGAAGGACGAATACGCAACATGCTTGAGAATCTCGTTGAGGGTTCTTTCGAGGTGAAAGCGGACAGGTATCGCAACGGAAACATGGCGATAGAGATGCGCCAAAATCCACGTTGTTCTGGCAAATGGGTGCCATCGGGTCTACAGGTGACTAAGGCCAAGTGGTGGGTATACATTTTCTCCATGGACGGCGGCTTCATTATCGTTTCGGTTGACAGGCTCAAGCGCTACATCAATGCCAACAAAGACACCCTGGAAAGCAGAGATTTTGCTAGACGCTCTAGCAACCCTGCATGGGGCTACTTGCTAAAGCCCGCAGATGTTTGCTCATTACTTTACGACAAGGGGTACGACGGTGAGTAAGTGTCCGTGGTCCATGGTGGCAATTCACTGGATTGACGCATTCGATTCCTCCAACGGATGGATAAACAGCAGAGACTACAAAGCAAAACCTCAGCACGTTATTTCTGTTGGTTGGCTGTGGCCCGACTTGCTTGAGGGTTATGTTTCGGTTACCTGTTCCTGGTGTCCGATGGAGGAAGTTGAAATGGAAACGGTTGGGATGGTCACGCACATTCCTGTTGGCATGGTAAAAAAAATTGTTTTGATTGACGAGCCCGATTGGGTTGTCAACTAACTTCGTCAGCGATACGCTGAAGAAAACGAGCAAAGGAGACTCAATGAAAATCGAAAGAATCAGCAAACCAACGCACGGCTCAAAAGAATGGCTGGCGCTGCGATGGAAAAACGAAAACGGCGAGGCCCGCATTTCAGCCAGCATCGCCGCGGCAGTTCACGGCACCCATCCGTACACAAATACGGCGGACTTGGTGGCCGAATTGATTGCCGCCGAGCCACCCAAGCCGAAGCCACAGAACTCAGCAATGCTTCGTGGCACCACGCTTGAGGAGCCAATTCGCAAGTGGTCGGCAAACTTGTTGGGCTACCCGCTACACGAGCCACAGGAAATGTACTCCTACGAGGAGGACGGTGTGCGCTTGATTGCAACCATTGATGCCATCAATCCAGATGGACTTGTTCACGAAATCAAGACCAGCAAGAAACGGTTTGACAACAAGTTGCCAGAGATGTGGTACTGGCAAGGAGTACAGCAGGCAATCTGTACGGGAACAGATGAGGTTGTCTGGTGCGTATTTGATTCAGACATGGACCTGAAGTTCTACACACAGAAAGTCACGAGCGACGAGAAGCGCACCCACATTGACGCTTGCCGACGCTTGTTGTCGTACGTGGACATGGGTATGTTCCCGGATGATGTTCGTCCTACGTATCAGAACGTATCCACGGTGCATCCAAAGGCGGACGACAAAGCCGTAGAACTAGACACGGATACCATGTCCATACTGGAGCAACTGAGAAAAGCGCAAGAGGTTTCAAAGTCCATGGAGGAGCACATTAGCCAGTTGCAAGCCGAGGTTTGCAAAGTCATGGGCGATGCATCAACCGCCACTCACAAAGGTATCGTTCAGTGCACTTGGAAAAACGTAAATCGCAAATCGTTTGACCAGAAAAAGTTCGAGGAGGAGCATCCAGCACTCCGAGATAAATACAAAAAACAAACCACATACAGGCAATTCAAATCAAACAAAGGAGAATACTAATGAGGTTCAATCTGGACAGTTACGAAACGGTAGAGGCACGGCTTGCCAAGTTCTGGGAGATGTTCCCGAACGGCAGGATTGCCACCTACATCCACCACTACGACGACAGCAAGGTTGTGTTTAGGGCCGAGGCCTACAAGGACATGCTTGACATGGAGCCCGTATCAAGTGGTTACGCTGAGGAGATTAGGGATGCCAGCCCTGTAAACCGAACATCACACGTTGAAAACGCAGAGACTTCGGCAATCGGTAGGGCTTTGGCTAACTTTATTTTTCAGTCAAAGACGGCACCTCGTCCTAGCCGTGAGGAGATGACCAAGGTTGTGCGCACCCAGGAGCCAAGGCCAGACGCAGACTTGCTGACCAAGTTCCGCGAGGCGTGCAAAAAGTCCGGGCTTGACCCAGAAAACGTAGCCAAGCAGGCTGGCGTTGACCTAAACGAACTGACCGATTCATCCATGCCAAAGTTGCGTGATGCGTTCAAGCAGATGCAACAACCCCAGCAACCCAAGGTTGAGTCAGGGGCATCTCTGATGGAGACAGTGAAGCAGGTGTTCCCCGAGGCGCAAGTGTCCTCTGACGAGCCAAAGATTAAGAACCCAAACGAGAAGGCATCGAATGCCCAGATTGGCAAACTACGAGCCATGTTGATGGGCACGGGCAGTGGGCCACGCTCTGCGCAAACCGAGGCTGTGTCTGAGATTCTCAACCGAACAGTTGACAAGCTTGACAGCCTGACCAAAGGCGAGGCCAATCAATGCATCAAGGTCATTGAGACAAGACTGAACCGTGGATGAACGCAAGGGAGATTGCCAGGGCAACAAAGACAAGTGCACCAATGATGCATGTCCTTTGTTCGGAACCCTTGGGCGCGAGGACAGGCAGGGGAAACGGCGCATCAAAGGCTGTGGAGACCCTGCTGCTAGAGGCAGACGCAATCGCCGCAAGGGCGACAGCAAGGCGCGCCGTGCGCGCAAGAAGCTGGGTCTTGGCGGTCATCTCACGAGGCATGAAGAGAATTGGGGCGGTGCTTTCAGGGTTGAGGTAAAGGCTGGTGCCCAAATTGGGCCCATAGCCACACGATTTCAATCTGCAAAGGCGCAGTCAGATGCACTTAAGGCGATAGGGGACATCAGGCCATTTGCCATGGTTGCCATGCCAGACGGAACCAGCCGAGGCATAGTGCTCATGGACCTTGAGGAATTCAGTCAGTTAGTATCCTTGATAGAAAAGTAAAACGATGAGACAAAGGGTTCCTGTCCTCCTTCAGGACTCATCGGCCCTAGCCGGGTGGTTCGCTGGTATTCCAGCCTGGCTAGGGTAAAACCCCTTCAAACAAAAGGAGCAAGTTTATGGACTTGATACCAAGAGTTTTGGCAGTGATTTCCGCGATGCTACTTTTCGTGGGAGTCTCGGGCAATGCCAACACAGAGGTTGCTGTTCGACAAGAGTTGGGGGACTCTGTCGTCAGCACCACGCAGGCTCCTACCACTACTACCAGCGTTTACGTGGCTCCGGCTACGGCGCTGTGTGGTCAGTGGTGGGAGCTTGCGATTGAAGCAGGGTGGGGCGAAAGCGAACTGGAGAAACTCGACTACATAATGTGGCGCGAGTCCAGGTGCGACCCAACACAACACAACACCACCCTCAACAAGGACGGCTCTACCGATATAGGGTTAACGCAAATAAACGATAGGTCGTGGTGCCTGCCAACCAGGTGGTATCCAAATGGATACTTGCAAACAATTGGCACTCTCGCTAAAGTTGGATGCGAGGAGTTATTCGACCCGTTTACGAACCTGCGGGCCGCTAAAGCAATTTATGACTACGCAAAAGAAACCAGCAACGACGGCTTCGCGCCATGGAGGGTATGACTACGTGCAACTACTAAGCGAATGGATACTGGAAGACACCGACAACAGGTTCATGAAAGATGCAGCCTGCAAGGGTTTGGACAGGGACATGTTCTTTCCCGAGCGAGGTGCCAACACTTCAATCAAGAGGGCCAAAGAGGTTTGTGCCGTGTGTCCTGTGCGTGAAGAATGCCTGAGGTTTGCGATGAACAATCGCATTGACTTCGGCGTTTGGGGTGGAGTATCTGCCAACCAGCGCATTAGAAACGCCCGCAAGGCTTGGAGAAAAACTGCATGAGCGGAGATGAACAGGCAACCCAAGCATGGTTGAATGAATTGCAGATTGCCGTTGATACGCTGCGAGAAGACAAAAAAAATCTACTGACTCGGATGAACGAGTTGGAAGAAAAAATAGCCATGTACAAATCCATGGTGGAACGACTAAGGCTGGCTCTTAGCCAGGGGAGTGATTACTACTTATGAGTAATGAAACAAATAGTTGGTACAAGCTCAAAGATGGCACGTGGGGAGCAAAACTCCGTCACGTTGCCAACGAGGGTGAACGGGTGATTCTCACCACCAAAGATGGCAAGGAAAGTGAAGTCTGGCTTCAACGCAAGATTGCTCAATTTCCCGACGCTTCTCTTTGGAGCGTGGCATCAGAGGCACCAGTTGCAGCTGCAGCAGAAGAGTACTTCTGAGTGGGGCTGTGACCACTGTGGCACAGCTACTTTAGCGCTTACCAGATGGCCCGACTCGATACTCAATGAGTGTCTGTGTCGGTGCCATCTGTACGCTAAGGGCCTGCTTACAGCGGAAGCAAAAAACTGGAGAAAGAAAAAAAACAAATGACCAGCGCAGCAAAATGTAACAAGTGCAATACCCTTGTGGTGCATGACAAGAGAAATGTTTCGGGCTGCAATTGCGACCCGGATGCTCCCACTTGGGTTTACATACAACCAGACGGCAAGATACGGGGGTTCTCCCAATCCGACTGGCAAGTTGTGGAACTGTGAAAGAGAAGTGGAGTTGCCCAAAATGCAACAGCAGCATTGTGCTTCACGTTCGAGTGGAGATACCGCCGGTGTGCCACAACAAATCAGAGCACACATCAACAACCTATGAAATGGAGAAGAAGGATGATGCCAAAAACAACGTTTGAAATACCAGACTTTTCAGAAGAGGAACAGCAGATAGCGGAGGAAGTATTGACCGAGCTTGTCGTGCTTGCCTTAACCGTGCGACCTGCCCTCAAGGATTACATTGTCGATTTGTGTGACGGCATACAAATAACGTTGCCGGAAAGTTCAGTTGAGCGAAGCAAGCAATACGCGGTTCTTCGTGTGCAACAAATGAAATCCTCCTAGCCCTACCGGTAGTGCTACCGCTACCGCTGTCAACGTCCGAAGAATGGGACGGGGCGAACATGTGTTCGTTTGACGGCTGGCTCGGCGTTCGCTAACCTCGCTGAGCGTCGGCAGACTGCCGACAGCAAGCCCTAAGGAGGCAAACGCAATGAAACCATACGACCACCACAACGAAGAAGAGTTCAGAGAAATGGGCGCATCGTTCCTTGATGCTCTCACTACGCTCAAACGGAATAAAGCAGGTAGGCAATCTCTGTTCAGGCTCCAAGAGGTCGTTGACTCTCTTGGTGAAACACCATCAGAGGTGTTCTTTGAGTTGCTCTATGACCAGAAATACCCTGCTCGTCGCTTGTGGCTTGCCCTTGGTGAGGCAGGCATCAAGTGCCATTACCACAGTGTTCTCAAATGGCGCAAACTCCACCGTGCACACAAACTTGTGTTCCCAAACGGCAAGGTGCAGATAGGCGACAGGTCATGACCCAAGACGAACAAGACATCTTGGCAGAAGCAGAACAGATAATCAACGGGGCTTCTAATCGCATCAACTCAGACAGAGCAGAGGGGGTGAGCACAGAGTTTAAGGACTTAGAGAGCGCTATGTGGTCACAACTTGGTGAGCCAGAGGGCATGCACGGACTGTACGCCATCACCGAAGTTGCATCTGAGGACATTGCCGAAACAATGAAGTCAGTTGCCGATGAGCCACATCGCCTCATAAAGGGCGAAGGAACAGTAGACGGACAGAAGCCCGATGCGCTAATCGGATTGCAACTTGTTGCAGAGGGTGGAGACATCTACGAAATGCTTGGGCATCAACACTTGTCGCTCTCTATGGCAAGGGAGAAGTCCATAGTCGGTGTACTTGCACGCATGGATGCAAACGCAACCAATGCAGAAACCGAGGAGAAGAATGATGCTTGCATCACCGTAATGCTTCTTGCCGACAAGGCTTATGTGGCAGTACGGCAGTACGGCAAAGAGGGTGAGCCAGTGTTCCACACGCAAATACACTCTGACGATTACAAGCAAGGGGAGAACTCACTCATTGACGCAATGCTTGTGTTCTTTGCCTTGCCCAAACAGATGTACGAGAAGAAGCCCCGTGTTATGGAGGCTTTGTACAAAGACCTTTCTGCCAAGGCAGAGGGAAACAAGAAACAACAACAACAACAGTCCAAGGAGGACAAGCAATAATGACCACAGAACAGAAAGCAACAGATACATCAGAGTTCCAAGAGGACTTAACCTCTTGGCAACGAGCAGAGTTCGCCATGGAGCACTCCAACAGAGTGCTTCTGTACGGACTCCCAGGAACAGGCAAGACCTACTTCGGTCTCACCCAAGGGCTCAATGGCAAGTCGTCATACCGACTGGCATGCACCGAGGAGATGACGGAGGCAGACCTCATTGGCTTCTGGCGACGAGAGGCTTCGGGCAACCTGAAATGGCAAGAGGGCGTTGGCATCAAGGCTTGGCGTGAAGGCGCAAGGCTCTTGGTCGACGAGGTCAATCGCATCAACGGCGATGTGGAGAGCAAACTCATGATGTTGCTTGATACAGAGGCGAGTGCGTCTTGGCAGAACCCAGACACAGACGAGGTCGTCACTCCTGCTAGTGGCTTCACCGTTGTGGCAACCATGAACGGTGTACCCGAGGACTTAGCACCAGCAATCCTTGACCGTATGATTGTACGTTGTGAGGTCAATACGCCAAACCCCAAGGCGATTGACGCACTTCCAGAGTACTTGCGTTCTCTGGCTACTGCACTCACCGACACGGATGCGTCACATCGCTACTCGTTGCGCTCTTTCGTTGAGTTCCACCGTATGTACGAGGCAAGCAAGAACTTGCGTGCTTGTGCTCAGGTGGTGTTCCCAGAAGTGGCAGAGTCCGTCGTGGACTCACTAGCAATCGCTTCGGCAGAAGGTCGCTAATGACCAAGCCCCAACAGCGATTTGCACCAGACAGTTTAGAACGACGCAAGGGTGCTAGGCACACTCGCTTTGTCTCAACTGGCACTGTGCCAACGACACTTGATGGCGTGCAGGTGCACCTGTCGTCAAGCGAGAGAGAGCATTTATTCTCTGTTCCAAACGAGGAAGGGCCAGAGTTCAGGCGACTACGTCGCTTTGGGCTCTTGCTCTCTCGGTATGGGCTAGTGGACAAGAACCGTTTCATCAAGCGCAAGGGCGTAAGCCATGAGCATGCCACAACGGCAGAGCGCATTGTTGCAACTAACGCTTACAAGACGGTGTTCGGAGGAGACCCCACTATTGGGGTAGCCAATGTGCAACCACTTGTGAACATGCTCAACAGTCCAACTCCAAGTCCAAGCATCATCAGTGCTTGTCTTGCGTACTCTGGTACATCGGCAGGACTAGCAATCCTTGATGGCATCAAGAACAAGGAACTTGCCGAGTATGTAAGGCAGGCAATGGATAGGGTTGCTCTCTACTCCCAGAAATACACAGAGCGCATCATGTACCACATGAACAGAGAGGGCAGGCGACACACTCGCATGGCCTTTGATTGCTACGACGCAATCATTACTTTGGTGCAGGGCAATACGGAGAACATCACCGAAGTCATTGGTCGCAGTGCACCAGATAGGCAACCAGCAGAGTCCAGCAGTGGGCGCTACGGCAAGGACAAGTTGCAACGAAGGTCAGAGACCCAGATGCACGGCACAAGACGCAAGGTGGGAGACAAACACCTTAGACACATTGTGCCAAGCATCGACGGTTGGGCAGAGGCAATCTTGGAGAAGATGCCACTTGTGCTTCCTCACACGGGGCGCAAGGGTCGCAAGTTGATACCCATGCCGTATGGCAAGAGCATCAGGTTCATTGTCCGTGAGGACACCGACCCTGAGCAGAGGGTATTTGCTCGCAAGACCAGAAGCCAAGGTGGCATCGTCATTGTTGATTGTTCAGGCTCAATGGGCTTTGACTCATCTGACCTTGACAAGATAATGGATGCAACAGCAGGCGCAAGCGTGTTGTGCTACTCCTCTGGCAATGAGCCAGACGGGGGAAACATCTGGCTAGTTGCCAGGGGGGGCAGGCGCACAAGTATCATGCCCAACTTCCCTGGGAACAACGGTGTAGATGGCCCAGCATTGGAGTACGGGCTCTCATTGCGCAGGCACAACGAGCCTGTCGTATGGGTGTCAGACACAAGGGTGACTGGACGTGGCGACCACGCATCAGAACCATTGCGTGATTGGTGTTTGGACTTCTGCGCCAAGCACAACATCCACATAGTGCGCCATACCGAGCAAGCGGCAACCACCTTGCGCAAACTGCAACTGGGTCAGAGACCCGAGAAGACAAACTACAAAGCCATCAGAGGAAGGGAATACCTGTAACCATGGACAAAGAGCAAGCAGATAAGGCACTTCTATCCGAAGTGGAGGACATCATTGACGAGGCAATACTGGCTCGCAAGGAGGACAAGCGCAAAGAGATGCTGAGAACGCTCAGGGTCATTTGCGAGAAAGCAGAACCAGAGTTCACCGAGGACAAGGGCTCATACGCTTTGTTCTTGATACAACAGGTGGACATTGACCAACTAGACCACAGCAAGTTGCAGAGGTCATCAGAGACAGAGGGCATGACCATTGAGGAGATAAAGGCAGATGGTTCTTACAGTGGGGGGCTTGTTTCACATCCCTTCATTGTCGACAACCTGCCTGACTTCTTGGAGATACTTGACTCTCCTTCCAATGCGCTTATGACCGATGTTTCTATGGGCAAGAGAAACTGGGCTTCCATCACTAGACACAAGCAGAACGGTGCTTTGGTCTACATGTTGGTGGCAGGTGGCTCTGTCTCTACGCTCACCCGAACCCCATCTGGGGAGATTATGGAAACACATGTGGACACGAGCGAGGAGGACATGCCCTCTGTGCTTGGTTCCGTGTGTGGTGAGTGCAAGTCAATAATGGAGAGCCAATGGAACTTCACATCTTCTGTGCAAATCCTTAGGGAGGAGTATCCAAACTCCTACGAGGAACTGTCCAAGGAGTTGCAACGACGCATGGAGGGGCTTGGTGATGAACAGTGAACCGAGCCTATTGCTTATTGGCACATTTATTGTCATTGGCGACAAGGCAGCAACCACCGTCAGTGGTGGACTGTACTGGCGTGCTGGTGTCTGCTTAGCCCTGATACTCCTGTATCTTTGGGCAAAGAATAGCGCCAAGTGACATTGTGGGGGCTACGGGTAGGCAGCACTTTGGTGCTAAACCTCCTGAAACTTGCTCGTAGCCCTCACAACCAGCCACAATCCACACGCAACTAGCGACAAGCGCTACCGATGTCGCTCGGGAATACGCACATGCGCGAGGTGGCTGGGCGAACACCCGTTCGCTTGACTCATCGGTCGGCTTGCCCTACGCTGAGTTCGTTGGCAACAGCCAACACAACAAGTCCATAGGAGGACACCGTGAACAAGCAAGACCAGAAAGCACTACAAGACTTGGAAGACGCCAAGAAGCAACTGCTTCGTGGCAGTTGGACGAGTCCAGATACGACACCCAAGAAGACCAACTGGTTTATCCAGTGCCACGACAGCCAAGTGGCAGGGAAGCCAGAAGCAGGGCGCATCGTCTTCGTGACTAAGTCACGGGGTGCATTTCAGTTGGCGCAACTGGTGGAGAAGCACAGTGAGAAGACCGACAAGTTGGGTCTCGCAGTCTCATTGTGGACAGCCAC
>Ga0181348_1001485_pt1 | contig 10362 bp, 13 predicted proteins | sample Su13VDMM110DN_FD_130092 | JGI IMG/M metagenome (GOLD analysis project Ga0181348, IMG submission 130092) | Freshwater viral communities from Lake Michigan, USA - Su13.VD.MM110.D.N | ecosystem: Environmental > Aquatic > Freshwater > Lake | place: USA: Michigan | collected 2013-07-16
GACGTCAATCCGGTTCAACTAACTAGACAGATAATAACTCCAAACTCTTACAAGAACCGTAGATTATAAGCATCCCTCCTAAAGCCAATCACGCTCTTTCCCGCTTCCCTTTGCGCTCTAACTAAATCTGCAAATTTTGCCATTACTCTATTTCCTGTTTATTTTTTGTTGTTGTAGTTTTTCATTTTCTTCTTCAATATATTTTAATAACATATTAACGTAGACACTTTTTTCCCAAGGTATCATACCATCAATATCACTTAAATTATATTTGTGATGTTGCATCAGTGCAAAGTTGGTTTCAAAGTAATTCTTCAGATTATCATAACGAACGGTCATACGAAAAAACTTTGGAGTCCTTCAATAGTAATTTCTTCGGTATATCCACATTTATTGCATTCAAAGTGTATGTCTTTTTTAATTTTTGGAATGGTATCAAAAAAACCTTGAACTTTCATAAACTGTTCTCTGGTTAAGTTTTCCACAAAATCAACAAGTTCTTTTTTAGGAACATCTTTAGCATAGAATATTTCTTCTTCAGTATAGATTGCATCAATACATCCAATAAGAATATTCATCACTTTTTCTATTTCAGTTATATCTTTAATTTTTTCACTTTCTTCTACCATTTTGAAGGATGGGTACTTCATTAACATTCCCATATTTTCACTTAGTTCTATCTTATTGGTGTGATCTTTCGAAACTTCTGGATTGATTTCTAAAATGTTCACTTCAAGTTTAACTAAGTTTCCACATTCTTTTTCATCACCATTCTCATTTGTAAGTTTGTTATTGCACTGATATGGCAATTCAACAACTTCACCAACTGACCTTGCACGAAGATTTAGAAATAATAATTCCATATCAGCAACTGGTAAAGAATCAATATCAATATCATCAATACAACAGTTGTTTAAAATCTGTTTAACTGCTAGAATTATGGAATCGTTCTCATTTGATTCCATAGCCATCAATAAAATCTTTTCTTCTTTGACCAAAAAAGGTCTGAATCTAACTTCTTGTTTTGTTAATGGTAAAGTCAATTCAAAAATTGGTACATCTATTTTAGGTAACATAATATCCTCGTTTAATAATTAAGCAACTGATGCGAAACTGAATAATTTGGAACCCACAGTTCCAAAAAGTGCTGCTGCGGCTGCACCCAAATCATATGTACCTTCAAACACAGGCACATATCGTTGATATGCAAATTGGACTGATACTCGATGGAAACCTTCTTCGGACCATGCCAATGGTTGTGATGCCACACCAATTGGAAAAGCATCATTTAAAACTGAAGCATAGATTTGCTTGATCGAATCATCATATTGAATGATTTTGATATCGGTCAAGTATCTAGATTTTTCTCCTTTAGGAAATCGTAAATTGTTTGTGTCAGAAGGCATAATACATTCTAACCACTGGTCAAATAACTTACGTTCATAAAAATCATTGGTACAAATGAAACTGAATGTTATATCACTATATTGTGTTTGATATGGAACTTTGAATGTTGGACCATATATTTTAACATCGGCAGTTTGTAATGTTTTACCTGGCAACTCTGTGGATTCACACTGAAGGGCAAGATATCTTGATATTGCTGGGTTGGCAGATGATAAACTGAATTGTCTCTTGTTAAACCCGTCACCTCCTATTGCCCGATTAAATGTTTCTGTTAAGTCTGTAAAGGTTGAATTGGGTAAATTCAATATTTTCTCAATGACAGAATTGCTGACATATTCACCAATATATGTTGGTATAGGTAAAAGAATTTCAAATCTGGCTGGACGTGCCAGTCCATCTTTTGCCTTGATATTTGATAGAAATAGATTTGGTGCAAATGACATTAAAATTTATCCTCTGATTCTGACCATACTTTGTTTTTCTTTGCTTTGACGAATGATTCTACTGGCAACATTGCTGCGATGTCCCATTCATCTGCTGTTATTTCTAAAAACCTAGATTGTATATGACTGAACAAATATCGTTTGATACAGGGTTTGGCCTGATACATTCTCGATGCCCGTGACAAATAATCATAACTGATTCTGAGTCTAGTTTTCTCATCGTAGTTATCGTCAGTGAGTAATATACTTAACTTATCTAAAAGAAGTACACGCTGCTTTGGACTAATGTAATGCAGGTTAAGTCCTAAAAAACCGTCTGGGTATCGTTCTATTGGAATGACCAATGGGAACTTATCGTAATATGGCAACGTATCCTTCGTCTTTGGATCATAAAAGTAAAAGTACATTCTACCAATAAAAGACTTTTCTCTGAGCCTTTGCTTATCACGCATCAAATCACCTTTGGTAGGTTTGAGTGCGCCTGTTTTTGCTCTGAGCCAATTCCTTGCTTCACGGGATCGCATTTCAAATCCCTGCTTTGCAAGAGAATCTTTGATTCTGTCTATGAGTGTTCTGGTAGCCATATAGTATTTATCTTAGATTCCTAGATGTTTTTCAGTAAGAACTTGAAATTCCCATCCGTGGTCTTTGCAAAACTCGGTTGCCGCTTTCCACTTAGATTGATTGATGACATAAGTTGCCGCCTCTTGAAGATATCGTTGGGTCTTACGTTTTTGAGTTGGAGGTTTAGTCTGTGCCTCAGGTTTAACTTCAATCACAAACGTCTTAACTACACCATTCTTCTGCTTTATCTTAGCAACAAAGTCTGGGAAGTACCGATGCTTTTTATTATCAACTGGACTCCAATAGGGTATGACTAGTTCTTCAGAACCCCACCAAATAACGTCAGGATGGTCATCTAAATACTTCATTACTTTGACTTCCCATGATGATCGATAGATGATCTTTGTGGGATCACCCTTGTATTTTTGTGGATTTTTGGGCGTAAATTTTCCTGAATATGACATAAATACTATCTAGTCAACTTACTTAGGAACATTCATGTCATTTTTCGGTTTAGGCGATATAACTTTCGATAAAGATTATAGTCGTGATTTTGGACCACTTTCTGCTCTTGAAGGTACACAATATGAAAAAAATACTTATCGTTATCCAGAGGATGCTGGTAATTTCGACAAAGGACATTATATGGTGTTCTTTGTTCGAACTCAAAAACAATCCACTACAACTGCGATACCCGCTACAGAGGTTGCAATAAGTGCCATACGAACTGGTAAATCTGTAGGTTCTGCCGCAGTGAACGGTGCAGTTGGTATAGTTAAACAAAAATTTGGAAATGAAATTAATAGAGCAATTAATGACGTTTCAAATAAAATCAATGCTAAAGTTAAAAGCACTATCATGAATAGCCAGATAATCCAGAGTACAGGATATGGCAAAGAAATAGGTGGATTTCTTAGTGGTGTTGCTGGAAGTTTTTTGGGTGCGGGTATAGGAGATATTAAAAGTAGAGTAAGTGGTGCGATTGGTGGTGGTGGAGGTAGATTCGAAGGATCATTTTTAGACAATATTAACAGTGGAAGTAGCGCAGAGACGAATGCATTAATTGCAAATTCAATTAAAGAGATTACGGACAAGAGTCCTTTTGGTTTTTTAAATACCACAACTGCAACATCCGATGCGATTGCATTGTATATGCCCGATACGTTATTGTTTAATAATCCACAATCCTATGGTGAACTAAGACCTGGAAATGAAACTTTGGGACAACTTGCTGTTGCCGCACCAGGTTTAGTTGATGCCTATAAAAAAGGTGGAGGAAAAGGCGCATTTCAAGCAGCAATAAAGTCTGGTGCTGCACAAACTTTGGCATCGAAATTTATTGATGGACTTGGTGGTGGGGATGTCGCAAAATCAGCAATTCTTGGTATAACGGGTAAAGTTACTAATCCTATGTTGGAGTTGATTTATAGTTCTCCAAGTTTTCGTGATTTTCAATTTGACTTTTTCTTTTATCCACGTAGTGAATCGGAAGCACTACAGGTTCAATTGTTGATTAATCGTTTTAGATATCATTCGGCACCAGAGTTGAGTTTGTTCGGTGGTGGAAGGCAAGATGGACTTTTAATTCCGCCGTCAACATTTGATATTAAATTTTTCTATGCTGGTCGTCAAAATCCAAATATTCCAATGATTAGTGAATGTGTTCTTAAAGATGTCACTTTAAATTATGCTCCGAATGGATGGTCTGCATACGAAGTGCCAGGAGAAAATGATCCAACGTTAGGTCGCACAGGCATGCCAGTTGCTATTCAAATGACATTAAGTTTTACCGAAACAACTTATATCACAAAACAAGATTTTGCAAATCATCCTGGTGCACCCAAAGCAATGTCTGGAATTAGTCCAGTCTCCGATGCGGGTAGATCGAAAAATGTATTTAATGGTTAAATATGGCTAATTTTTTCAATTACTATCCCAAGACATACTACACCTCTGGTGCCAATAATGTTACCTCTCTCGATACGGTAACAAACCTAATTGCTCGATTTGGATTTGAAAAAGAATTAAAAGAAAACTCATCAACTTTTTATCCATACAGTATTAAAGATTCTGATACTCCAGAAATTATTGCTGCGAAATATTATGATAGTCCAGAACGACATTGGATAGTTTTAATGTTCAATGATATAATTGACCCACAGTATGACTGGCCGTTACGCTCTAATCAATTTATACGATATGTGAATGACAAATATGCATCAAATGGTGCCACGGAGAGTCCTGCTGTGACTGGATTAGCATGGGCGCAATCGGGAGCACATCCACATTCTTTTTATAAAATTACAACTAGAACTCAATCAATATATAACTCTGACAGTAAAACTGTAACTGAAACCATTAGAATTGATGAGGATGCACATACCGCTTTACAGGTAACATCTAATAATTTTACATTACAAGATGGTACGAAAATTGTAGAAAATGTTACTAAAAATATTAAAACGTATTATGAATTTGAGAATGATCTGAACGAATCGAAAAGAGAAATACGACTGCTTAGGAAAGAATATGTTTCTCCTCTTTTAGAAGAGTTCAAAAAAATGATTAGTCGATGAATACAAATTCAACTCAGTATAAGGTAAGAGAGGTGTCTATAGTAACCAAAGGTGGTTCTATAGAAGTTACTTCGTTGTTTGAGGAATTAAACATATTTGATTCTTTATTTTTGCCGGTTATTTCTGGAAACATTTTAATTACCGATTCAATTGGATTATCTGGTAGATTTCTGTTCGATGGTTCTGAAGTTATAAAAATCTTTCTGTGTAAAGATGAAAACTCTGATATCGGTGTTTTTAAAGAATCTTTTCGTATCTATAAACAAACCGATAGAAAAAATTTAACTCAGACTAGCGAAAAATATATATTACATTTTGTATCGGATGAATTAATATTTTCCGATCAGCAGAGAGTTAATCAAGGTTATGTTGCAACATACTCGAATGTTATCGAAAATATCTTAACCGATTATCTTCGAATAGAGAATAAAAAACACGCATTACATGAAGGAACTTCTGGTGTTCGTAATATAGTTATACCAAATTTACGACCATTGGAAGCAATTGAATGGTGTGCAAAAAGAGCGGTTGATGAATATAATTCTCCAAACTATATGTTCTATTGTAATAATGTTGGATTTAATTTTGCATCATTGTCCACTCTATTGTCAAACTCTTCAATACTCGATATTAAATTTGAACCTAAAAACTTAACCAATAAAAATGCTCTTGAAGAAATGAGTAGTGCCCGTTCTTTCGAGGTTGTAAATCAAAACGATGTTATAGATCGAACACGAAGTGGAGTGAATGCCGGAATGTTCATTGGATTCGATCCAATGACAAGAACATTTGATTCGAAACCGGTTACATATAATTCGAATTTTACAGCAATGAAACACGCAAACGAATATCAGAACGTTACCGAAATTCTAAACCGTGACGGAAGTTCTAATTTAACCACATTCGAATCTCGTAAGGTATTAAGTGTTTTTGGAGCCGCACGCAGATATAGTCAGTACATACAAAGATGGTATCCAGAATCAGTCTCTCTAGTTGAAAACTATGAGGAACAAATATTTCAACGAAGAGCAATATTGAAAAACTTGACGGCCAGAAGAATAAAACTTACTATGCCTGGCAATTTTCAATTAACTTCGGGATTCAATGTTTTCTTCACTGCACCTAGTTTTGCTAAAAGAGAGATTGGTGAGTATACTGAAGATAAATCAATTAGTGGTAAATATATCATCATTGCAACAAGACATATAATTACCAATAGTAGGCATGAAACAGTAATTGAAGTTGCGACTGATTCTACAAGAAACGATAAGCAACAAGTGAGTACGGTTGAACAGAACAACACCGCAGTAGCGTATGGAATATAATCATGTATAATGAACAAAAAGATTTTGCTGGTAAAAATGGATTTACTTGGTGGATAGGTGTAGTTGAAGATAGAATGGATCCAATACGATTGGGTCGTTGTCGTGTTCGATGTATTGGTTGGCACTCATCTAATAAGATGGATTTACCTACTGATATGTTACCGTGGGCAATGCCTAGCATTCCTGTGAACTCTACAAATGTTTATCCACCTAAAGAAGGTTCTATGGTGTTCGGTTTTTTTCTTGATGGAGAAAATGCACAAGAACCTGTAATGTTGGGTTCGTTTCCAAATATACCATTAAAAGAACCCAATTCACAAGATGCATTTGATGATCCAAGAACTATTGCGGATCGACTATATGCACCACGAAAACCTAATCAGAAAATTTATAATGGTGATGGTACGGGTGTGCAGATTTTAGAAAAAGATTTTGCTCCAGCAAATCCTTCTATTATGGATGAACCCACAACACCACGAATGGCACGCAATGATGCAGAATCAATTAACGATTCGTTTATACAAGATCGCATAGATTCGACAGTACAAGGAGTGCCAACAGCAGGTGCAAGTTGGGATGAACCCTTCACTCAATATGGCACTCAGTATCCATATAACAATGTAATGGAAACTGAATCTGGTCATGTTATGGAATTCGATGACACATTCGGTAGAGAGCGTATACAAATTGCCCATCGTAGTGGTTCATTCCAAGAAATGTTTCCTAATGGAGATAAGGTAGAAAAAATCACTAAGGATAATTACGAGATAGTGTTGGGAGATGACCATGTTTTGATTATGGGTAAATGCCAAATAACTGTTCAAGGTGATGCTGAAATTCTAGTTCAAAAAAGTGCTTCTGTTGTTGTTGATCAATATGCTACGGTAGCGGTTGGAGCATTTGCTACGGTTGCAGTTGGTGGTTATGCTGGTGTTACGGTTGGCGGATATGCAGATGTTAAAGTTGGATTGGATACAAAGATTACTACTGGAGGAGACACCACAGTTACAACAGGTGGGGATACTACAATAATTACTGGTGGTGATGCGACTATAACTTCAGGTCGTGATATTAGAATTGTTGCTGCAGGAGATTTGACGGCTGAAATTGCGGGTGGTATGGCATTTGCTTGTGCTGGTGATTGTGAAATTGCATCAGGTGGACCAATGACTTTCCTTGCTCCGACAATTAGTCTGAACTAATATGAAACACGAATTTGTTATCCGTGAAAAAGGCGAATTAAAAACGTACACACGTTGGGAAGATTTGCCCGAATCGTTTGAGTATGTGATCAGATTCAATCCACATATGCCTCCACCACCACATACAGATGAGGAGCACCATGAGATTGAATCTTGGCAGTCTCGATTTAAAGAGTTGTTGACTAGACAAAAAGGTCTATAATGTTTGGTATTGCAGGTATTCAGAATGGTGCATATGGTAGACAGTATGTTGCATTTACTGATACCATAACATTAGTAACAACCACGGGAGCAACGGTAATATCTTTTGATGGTGTTACTGTTGAAGGTAGGTTGATTACTAATGTTGCAGTATCAAACACAAGTACGGTGCCAGAAGGGCTAGGTAATCAGATAACGACTTATACAATTAATGGTACGTATGGTGATGATTTAGCGGTGGATGATCTTTACAAAACAGTTAAAGTTGTGGATGGTATTGTAACTGCACAGACAAGTTATACAACATATTCAACGTTAATAGCAGACAGAAGTAACTGGACAACGGTGCAGTATTTTAGACCCGATCCATCAAGAGAAAAGATTGTACGATATACCTTTACAGTAAATGCATTGCCGCAAATATTTGAGCATCCAGTAAATCTAGTTCCAACTAGACATTTTACTAGATTGCAAAATATTATTGATTCAACCGTTACGAATAGAGTGGTACAGTTATACCCATCATTATCACAGATTACTGTTGATTACCTTGAGAAGGCAAATGGTGGTTCGGGTTACACGAATGGTTACATAACATTTTCTGGCACAGGAACTCAAGCAAATGCATATGTCGAAGTCTTTAGTGGAAACGGTGCAGTTCGTACAATTACATTGAATTCAAATGGTAATTATACAACGACTCCAACTGCGGATATGCCTTTTGGTGTTGCTAATGTAACTTGGACAAATGGTGGTAGCACGTATGGTAATGGATTTTTAAACTTCAGTACAACGGGCGCCACGATAAGTTCAGCAAATGGGGTAGTTGAAGTGTTTGCTGGTAATGGAGCAATTTATAAGATTACGATTGTATCAAATGGAATTTATACTTCCACAATCACCGCAACACCGAACACCGCAGGTAATGGAGGTGCAGTAATTGTAGTTAATCGTGCAAACACATATATGGGTAATGGTGGAGCATTAATAAGAACGAACACGTATAGTACCAGCACATACACCGTTAATGTAAATGCTACTCCATCAAACACAACAACGACTTATACAACATATGGACAATAGGAGAAACTATGTCAGCAGTATGTAGAATTGGAGATATAGACTTAACTCATTGCTCAACGCCAGCAAGAGCAGCAGGTTCTCCAAATGTTTTTGTAAACGGCATTCCTTGGAGTAGACAGGGAGACATTAATACTCCTCATCTTATTCCTGGTGATAGTCCCTGTTATGTTCACTCCGCCGCAATTTCTGTGGGTTCTGTAACTGTTAGGGTTAACGGATTTGGGGCCGGAAGAGTTGGAGATGTGATAGGTGGATGTACCGCAGTTGCTTCTGGATCACCAAATGTTTTCGCTGGAGGTTGAATAAATAAACGATGTCAACTACTATCTCATCAATTAATCCAAATATAAGTTCCACAAGAACTTATAAAGATTTGGATTTAAACTTTACAATTCATCCAATTAAAAAAGATATCAACAAAAAAATAGGTGAATATGCAATTATAAATTCAGTTAAAAACTTGGTTTCAACCAACTTTTATGAGCGTCCGTTTAGACCGCAGATAGGTTCTGGAGTGCGTAGTCTACTATTTGAATTGGTAGATACTGTTGTTGCTGCTCAAATAGAAAGAGCAATTTCAGAAGTTCTTGAGAATTTTGAACCTAGAGTTAGGGTGACTAGGGTGGTAGCATCTCCATCTCCAGATGAAAACCTATACAATATAAGAATGGATTTTTTTATAATCAATAATCCTAATCCTATTAGCATTGATTTTTTCCTAGAAAGAATTAGATAAAAATGGCAAATCGTTTAAGAGTCACCGAACTTGATTTTGATAGTATAAAACAAAATTTAAAAACATTTCTGAATCAACAGTCTGAGTTTACTGACTATGATTTTGAAGGATCAAGTTTAAGCATTTTATTGGATGTTTTGGCATACAATACTCACTATCAAGCATATTATTTAAATATGATTGCCAATGAGGCATTTTTGGATACAGCATTACTTCGTGATTCTGTAATTTCTCATGCTAAAGTTTTAGGTTACGTTCCGTATTCTCGTAAGGCACCAACTGCAAATATAAACTTTACAGTTTCATCAACATCGAATACTGCCGCCACATTAACTATACCAAAAGGATATCGTTTTTTATCGAATCAAATTGATGGAGTCAGTTATGGATTTGTTGTATTGGCCGAAACCACTGTAACTAAATCTAATACAAGTTTTTATTTTGAAAATCTTCCCATACATGAGGGTCAATTATCGTCCTATTCATATTTACATACACAAGCAACAAATCCTAAACAGGTATTTACTATACCTGACGATAGTGTAGACACTTCAACAATCACAGTTTCGGTGCAACCATCACCAACAAATACTGCATCCGAAATATACACTCTTGCATCAAATGCTTCCGAAGCGACCACAATTTCTCCAGTGTTTTACTTACAAGAGAATAGGGGAGGAAATTATGACATTTACTTTGGAAATGATATAATAGGTAAAAGTATTGCCGATGGTTCTGTTGTAACAATAAATTATCTGGTAACAAACGGAATTGTTGCAAACAGGGCAAATAATTTTGTCGCAACACTTAGATTGACCGATTCAA
>Ga0181348_1001489_pt1 | contig 10340 bp, 11 predicted proteins | sample Su13VDMM110DN_FD_130092 | JGI IMG/M metagenome (GOLD analysis project Ga0181348, IMG submission 130092) | Freshwater viral communities from Lake Michigan, USA - Su13.VD.MM110.D.N | ecosystem: Environmental > Aquatic > Freshwater > Lake | place: USA: Michigan | collected 2013-07-16
CTAAACCTCTGTTGTACCAACTTCTATCAAATAAATTGATTTTACCTGGTTCAATTTGTTTTCTATATCTACCCCACCAATCAGCTCTATCATCAGGTGTTGGAATTCCAAGTTGGATAACTTTGAATCCTTTTGGATTTATATTTTCTGTAAACTTTTTAATTGATGAACCTTTACCGGCACTATCTCTACCTTCAAAAACAATAAGAACGGTTTTACCTGTTTCGGCTAACCACTCTTGTAATTTAATTAATTCAACTTGTAATCCATATAATTCTTTGTTAAAGATTTTTTTAGGTACTATTGAAACATCTTCCATTCCAATACCAAAATCTTCAGTTTCAGGTTCTATACCATAAATTCCTTTTTCTCTAAATTCCAATGATGTGAAAATTCTTAAGAAATAGTCTTCAACATTTTTCTTACGATTACCTTTTTTTAACATTACGTTTTTAAGGTTTTTTTCAATCAAATCAAAATCAATAATGTTGGTCTCACCAAATTTAATAATCTTATCAATAAGTTTTTTAATTGTAGCTGAATATAAACCGCTAAACTTTAGAATGTTTAGAATATTTTGTGCGTGTTTGTTAATGGATTCCAAATCTTGGTCTTCTTTAATAAGACCCATCATTGTTTTCATTTTTTTTACTTCTGTTAATAAATCAAACATATATATAAATACTCAATTACCCTGAAACCTTTTTATTTCTTTTTCAGTATTGTCAATCAACCATAATTCAACATTTGGTATTTTTAGTAAAAAGTTTTTTTCATATGTAAAACATTCAATCTCTTCAACACTTAATGGTATCAAAATATTATTGTTAACGTATTGTAAATGTTTTGATTCATGGACAATCACCGCGGCTATATTATTTAACGAACCTGATAATACATCATTTTTTGTTATTAAGATTTCATTAATTCCATCAATAGAAGAATATTTCCCATTCCAAAAACCAATGTTGGTACAATACTTTGTAAGTGTATCATAAGCACTTTTATCATAGGTTTTAATAATAGTTAAAGCAGAGTCCACTCGTTTTACCCATAAAAACTCAACGGGGGCAATCTTTATTTGTCCAAACAAATTTGTTGATGATAGAATAAAAAGTAATACTAGAAGACGCTTAACCATATTTATATATACCAAGATATTACAATATGAAAAGACTTCTTACGTCATTAATCACAATTTGCGCATCAGTGATGGGTTTTGCGCAAACATGTCCAACACCAAGTACCACGGGTGCACACATTATGTTGGACTCAACCTATCAAACAGGTACCTATAGGTCTGGAAAAACAAACATAGGATTGTGTTTTTACAACAACACATCAACAAACATTACTGCAGTTCAATATAGAGTGTTTTACGACAATACGGCTTTTGCCAAAGTTGATACCGTAACATCTATGAACACATCATTTTCACAAGACTTACAATATGTTGACAATGCGGCTGGTGGTTATGTAACAATTACAATGGTTTACACAGGAACTAATAGTTCTTTTACAATTCCTGATGGTAGATTATTCCAAGTTACATTAAAACACACAACAGCACTTTCAACAACATATTTGAGTGTAACCGACATGAAGTTTACTGGTACAGCGTCTTTTCCTGAAACAGCAACAACTCAATCAGGTCTTGACTACACTTTAACACTTAAAAACTTTGGTGGTAAATTTAAACCACAAGTTATGTCGTTTAAAGGTAAATTTGTTAACGTAACTGGTACATCATCTAAAAACTTAACAGTATCATTGGAGAAAAAATTAAAAACATCTTCAACTTGGTCTTATGTTAAAGACACATTTACTAACAATTTAGGTAAATTCTACTTTACGGACGTTCCAATTGATACAACAGCTTGGGATGTTAGAATTGCTGTTAAAGGTGACACAATGGGTGTTGGAGCAATTGTTTCAACGGCAGATGCACAAAGAGCAAACAAATTTGTGTTAGGAACTTTAACACCATCTGGATTTGATTTCTATTCCACTGACGTAAACAACGATGATAAAATCACTGTATCAGACGTTTATGGAATTTACGCAAGAGTTTCAGGAAGATTCACTTCTTGGGCTAACAGTAGAGCTGACATCTTATTCTTTACTGAAAGTCAATATAGTTCAGTTAACGGTTCAAGTTCAAGTAAACAATCTACAGTTCCTGGTGTAACAAACTTCACATTCCAAATCATCGCAGGTCAACCTGACTCTGTAACTTATTATGTATTAGGTATGGGTGACGTTAACGGAACTGGTTACAACAGAGCTCGTATGACTCCAATTGAAATCGTTAATCCTAACAACGCTAATAAACGCATCATTGATGTTACTACAGCTTACGACAACATACTTGAAACAATAGAAGTTAATTTACCTATGTTAAAAGTTGATGATGGAAACTTGGTTAATATTCCTGTTAGATTAAAGACAGGTGGTATTAACGTTGGAGCATTACAATTGATGATTAAATACGATACTTCATTGTTGGAATTCAAAAGTGTTAAAAACGAATTGAAATCATCTTTATGGTTATCATATATTAACACATCAGAAAACAAAGTTGAATGGGGTGGGTATGACCCAACTAATAACATTAACTTATTCAATGATGGTGAGTTAATTTATACACTTCAATTTTCTGCGAAGAAACCTCAAAGTCAATGGGGAATGAGTCCACTATATGTTACAAGAAAATTTGCTGGTAACAAAGACGCTATTGATTTAAACATTACACCTACTGACGGTATCGTTCAGGTATTTAGAATGGGTGGACACGTTTACGTTGGTAATGATATGGAACTTTATCCAAATCCATTCACATCAAAATTAACAATTTCTTTCAACATAAAACAACAAGGTAATACAACTTTAAGTATTGTTGATGTGACAGGAAAAGAAGTTAAAAGTGTAATGGGTGATATGACTCCTTCAGGAAAATATACTTACACTGTTGATATGTCAGACTTATCTGATGGAATGTACTTGGCAGTTTTGAAAAAAGAAGAAGAGATAGAAGTAAAAAGAGCAATTAAAACTAACTAATAAATTCGGGGGTCAGTGACCCCCATAACCGAAAAATAAAATAAACCAAAATAAAATACAAAACAAAATGAGTGAAGAAACAGAAGAAACAAATGACGGTACTTGGTCTAGTTTGAAAAAAACCATTATCGGAGCAATCGCTACCGCAGTTACGGCTGGTGGAGCATGGTTCACATCAACATTATTCGGTGGTGGTGATGACGAAGAAAAACCTAAAACAGAACAAGCCCCAGCGGCGGCACCTGTAATCAATTTAAGTGTTGACAATTCGTCAAAGAACACTGCTGGCGGTGGTGGAACTAACACAGTTATCAAAGAAAGAACTGTTGTAGAAAAACAAGCAGCACCTGCAGAATCTAAACCAGCAAAGAAAAGCGAAACTGAAGATGCGCCTTGGTAATATACTAATAGGTTTAACTTTATTTTTTGTAAGTTGTGGTACATCGCAACCACTAAAGGCACAAATAGGTTCAGTTAAAACCGAAGAATATACCGCAGGCTTTGAAAAGAAAAAATCTTTGGATTCATTACCTCCATACACAGACACAATTCAGATTCCAATTCAAATCTTAAAGATTGGTATTAACGATGAGGTGTATGAGATGTATCCTGAATTAAAAGATGCAAGAGTTGGTTTGGGTGTTACAAATATTGTATTAGAATATTTGGAACAGACTGGAAGATTTGTTTTCACTGAAGACAAGTTGGAAATAAAAGAGAGAATGGTGAACCAATTCAAAGCGTCTAACAAAGGTTTTACTGAAAACAAAGTTGATGGTAAAGGTAAGATTAAGTTGGCTAAGTATTTCGTCTACATTGAAGTTTATGACTTTTCTGTAGGTGAAGATGAGGTGGTTGAAACATCAGGTGTTACAATCAAACAAATCACACAACTTGGTTTACAAGTTAGATTTGTTGATGCAGAATCTGGTGAGGTTATCACAGGTAGTGGACAAGGTAAAGCGGTTACGACAAAAACATCATCAACTCTTGGTGATATTGAAGGACCAAAGTTTAACAAGTCTACTGTGGGTGTATCAACCAAAAAAGCATTGGAAACTTCTACCGTGAGAGTGGTAGAGAAGTTGATAAAAAAAGAAGTATTCAAAAATTAAAATGGCAATTAAAGAAAAAATTAAAAACACATTGGGTTTAGGTAAACCTGATTATGTAAAAGTAGAAGACAAGAACAGATTCTATTTCATGTTGCAACAAATGCAAAATAACAGATGGAATATTACCTTAGCAATTTTATTCTTATTCTTTTTCATCATCGCTGGAATTAACTCAGCGGTATTCTTCAATATAACAATTGGTGAAGATTGGAAAGAATTATTATTAATCTTGTTGGGTGCGTTTGTTGGTAACTTGAACAAAGTTGTTGACTATTGGTTCAACTCTGAAGACAGAGACAAAATGTTAATCCAAAAGGTTGACGAAGAAGATGGTCAATCTTTATCTAACGTAACATCAGTAGATTAATGAAGTGGATATTCTCAATATTATTATTGTTGGTATCCTCTATCAGTTTTGGTCAGGGGTTCACATATTCGTATGTGGACCCTTGTTCAAAAAAACTTAAGGTAATTAATATACCTAACGCCAATTCATCAGTAACCGTAAATTATTTGGGTTATGTTAATACATTCACAAAAGATGACTTTGATAATGGTAATTTTGCAGGATGGGTGGGTGATTTGTCAACCAAATACGCCTCAGCACCTTGTGATGAAATCAAAACAAAGACACAAGTATCACAAAATACAATAATAACACAGAACATCATCTCAACATTAAGTTCTGTAACCGCAGTATCTACAATGACGGTTGCTAGTAGTGTTGGAAATATAACTTCAGGTGGATTAAGTAATAGTGTAGATAATTCATCATCAGGTGAAAGTTCGGGGAAAGGTTCGGGGAAAAACGGTAAAAATGACAAAAATAACACCCAATCGGGTACAAATACCACTGAAAATGGGGGTAATAACACCCAATCGGGTACAAGTACAGGAAATATAGGTCAAAATAACCCAAATTCTGGCTCAAATTCACCCCAAAATGAGCCACAAACACCCAAAAATGAGCCACAAACGGGAAATAACCCCCAAACACCCCAAAATAACGGAAATACGGGTACAAACCCGCCAACTAACCCCCAAACACCCCAAAATAACGGAAATACGGGGAATTCGGGGTCAAATACGGGGAATTCAGGTGGTAATACAGGGTCAAATACGGGTCAAAATGGTGGAAATAACGGAAATAACGGAAATACGGGGTCAAATACGGGGAATTCAGGTGGTTCTGGCGGAAATGGTACTGCAGAACCCAAAAATGACCCTACAACCACTCCAACAGACAATAAATCGGGTGGAAATGGTGGAACAACCAATTCTGTCGCAAATGCTGCGGAATCAAGTAGTTCAGGTGGTGGAAAACCAAGTTCAAAGACTACTGCAAAAACAGGTTCTATTATAGGAACTGGTGATATTGTTGTTATTAGGAGTGCTGAGGACAATTCTAACCAATTTAGGGCTACTATGTCCATGACAAAGTCAAATACGGACAATTCAAGAGCAAAAGGAGCTCTATTAAATTTTACAACAACAATTAATAATTCAAATCTTACATTTTACACCGCATTAACAAATAAAAAGAAGACAAATACGGCAATATTTGCCAACTCATCTATGGTTGATTTTGAAAGAAATTTATTTAATACTACAACCGCACTTGAATCTCACAGATATGGTAGATTGTCACTTATGGGTGGTGCTAACTTTACTGTGGGTAGTTTGAGTGATGAAGTGTTCACAAATTTATCAGCTGTTGGTGGTGGTTTTTATATGTTTAAGGTTGGTAAGAAAGTTAATGCAAATATATTAATGTTAGCCGTGTATTCACCGTTTACAAAGTTCTACGAAGGTAGATGGTGGAGTTCAGGAGTCTTATTGGTTCCATTTAGTTCTTGGGATTATTCAATTTCCAAAAACTTCAAGTTTAATGTGAGTTTCTCAGGAACATATCAATACTCGGATAAATTCTTAAACTATCAGATATTAACTGGTGGTAAAATAATGTTATGAAAAACACAATAATACTATTAGGTATTATACTCATGGGTATAATCAACCTAAACGCACAGGACTGTTACACAGTCAAGGAAATTAACAACAAAACTGAAAATCCTGACCTTTCATCTAAAAGGTTCACTTTCGGTATAAAACAAATGACTGAAGAATTGTTGGGTGAAAAATTTACAATTTGTATTGATGGAAAACCTGTTGTGGTTAATATCACTTCAATTGAGGCTCCTACTGTTGGTATCAATTTTGGACCATTTATGATTAGAAAGAAAAACACAATTGTTAAAACTGAAATTTTATTTAATGATAAAATTTATGTTGGTGAGGGTTCTGCAAAACTTTCAGTTAAAGCATCTTTTGCCGAATTGAAAGATGAGAACTTGCCATTTGAAAAAAGTGTGTTTGCATCGGCAGTTAAAAAATCATTACAAGACGGTATTTCTAAAATATGAAAAAAATTCTGACCATATTGTTATTAATCTTAACTGAGTTAAACCTTTATGGTCAGAACTTTACCTATTCGGGTTATATCTATAACGCCAATGGTTCGGGTGCGGTAAATGTTCCAATCAAATTATATCGTAGAACGACACCAACAATTACGGGATTTACATCTCAAACAAATTATAACGGACACTCTTATTATCGTTCCACATCAACAGCCTTTTGGTTAAACGCAAAAAGTGCATGTGAAAATATGGGTGGACACTTGGTTACCATGTCAAATGCCGCTGAAAACACATTTGTTTATAATACTTGGCCATCAGGATGGATAGGGTACTATCAAGATAAAACGGGAGCATTTTATGGTGAACCAAATGCTGGATGGAGATGGACTGAAAATTATGTTACAACAGGTCAACAGGCCAATTACGATGTTGCGTCATATACATCAGGTTCAACATTAACGGATATTAAATCAAGTGTAAATGCAACCTTATATAACTCACCTGTCTATACAAGTGGTAGTGGAAAATACCTAACATTTAATGGGTCAAATACATATGGTATTACCGGTAATTTAGCATCAAAATTAGGTAATACAAGTGTGGTTACCTTATTGGCTTGGATTTATCCAACAGGTAATGGTGTTGTTGTTAGTGAGTTGGGTACGGGAAGTACATCATCAGGATGGCACGAATCAGTTTTTGAAATTACAGGTAGCAATACTTTAAGAGTTGGTCTTTGGAATGGCTCAGGTATTACACAAATCAGTACGTCAATCACATTAAACACTTGGAATTTGGTTTCGTTAACATATAATGGAACCACAATGACAGGTTATAAAAACGGTGTAAGTTTTGGAACGGTTAATTTTACAAGGTCCGCAGCACATCTAAATGGTAATGGAGAACATTTTGCAATTGGTCTTTCAGATGCAACAAATATGGGTTCTGGAGCCTACGGGGCATTTAGGTTAGGTAGTTTCCAAGTGTATAATACAGCATTGACCGCTGATGAAATAGATAGAAATTACATGTCAACCGCTTGGAGATTTGGGGTTTACCCATATTCAAGATGGAGTGGTGGTGAGCCAAACAACTCAGGTGGTGAGGATTACACACAATTTGCCGGTGCTGGAACTTGGAATGATTTACCAAATAATTTTTCACTAAACTACGTTCTTGAATTTGATTACATTGTTAGTTTTACTCCTTGGACTTTACACACCACAGTCTACACTAACTCATCAGGGTATTATAGTTTTAACGTAACTTCAGACCCTTCTAAGGAACACTATATTCAGGTTGACTGTCCAACGCCAACTCAAACTTTTACATCATTAGATGCAAGGGCAATCGGTGATGTAATATTGGGAAAGACAACTAAAAATGGTTTGTCGTTTCACATTTATGATTTGAATGAGGATAGTAAATTAACAATATCGGACAAATATTATTTATGGGGTAGAAAGAATTTAATTTTTACATCTTGGAAAACCGCTCCTAATTCAAGACTTTATACATTAACGGAATATAATTCAATTAAAGCCTCAACTATAAATGTTAGGACAACATATCCTGGTGTTTCATCAGTTACTACTTCAACACTTACAAGTGGTGGAACATTAAATTATTATTTAATCGCTCCAGGGTATTCAGGACAAGTAACTTATTAATATATTTATGACTATGAAAAAATTACTAATACCTTTTTTGGTTCTTACAAACACATTATTTTCTCAAGATACTATTAAAACAAAATTCACTTTTGATTTAACAGGAAGTATTAGTCAAACCAATGCCAATAAACAAGATAATATACTTTTAAGTTCTTTTAGTTCTGTGGGTTGGAAAAAGTTTGAAACGGGATTATCTACATCATATCAAATGATGACAAATAATAATATCCAATTAATTAATGATTTTGTATTGAGAGTTCAACCAAGAGTTATTGATGAGAATTATTCAATATTTTCTTTTGGTCAAATTTCATCTCTATACTCTAAGAAAGTAAATCAACGTGTTGAAGCAGGTATTGGATATGGTAAAACTATTTTTAAACGAAAATTATTGGAAAGTACATTTTCATTAGGAACATTATACTTTAATAATGATTATAGTGATTTAACAAATAGAAAAGGTTTAAGAGTTTCACCAAGAATCCAACTGTTTGGAAAAAATGAAAAGTACAAAATATCATACTCATTTGAGGGTTTTTATCAACCAAACCTTTTGGATAAGAAAGATTATATTACAAATACAAAAACAACATTTTTATTTGACCTAAATAAAAAATTTAGTATTAAGGTAAACTACTCAACATCATTTGAATCATTTATAATTACAGGAGCACAAAACGATATCAAAAATTTTACTATGGGTTTTAACCTATCTATATAAGGTGGTATTTATAGTAAAACTAAGATACTATGATATTAAAAAATGGCTCAAAAGGCGAAGAGGTAAAAGCTCTTCAATCAAAATTAGGATTAGTTGCCGATGGTAACTTTGGTCCTGGAACTGAAAAGGCAATTAAAGAATGGCAAACAAAAAATGGATTGACGGCTGATGGAATCATCGGACCAGCATCATTAGAAAAACTTGGATTAGGTGCATTACCTGCAGTAATCAAAGAAGATGTTGTTATTCCTAAAGGTGGTCCAATCAATTTAGAGAAATTAAAAGGACATATTCCTGAAGCGGTTATTGTACAAATTCCAACAGTAATGGAGAAATTCCAAATCAACACACCATTAAGGTTAGCTCATTTCTTGGCACAATGTGGTCACGAGTCGGGTGGGTTCAAAGCAACTCAAGAAAACTTGAATTACTCTGCGGATGGTCTTAAAAAGATTTTCCCTAAATATTTCCCTGGTAACATCGCTGAGTCTTACGCAAGAAACCCTGAAAAAATCGCATCAAAAGTTTATGGTGGTAGAATGGGTAATGGTGGTGAAGAAACTAAAGAAGGTTATAAATTTAGAGGTAGAGGTTACATCCAATTGACGGGTAAAGAAAACTATACATCTTTTGCAAAATCAATTGGTGAAGATACTGTAGCAAACCCTGATTTGGTTGCTACCAAATACGCATTGGCTTCAGCAGGTTGGTTCTTCAGTAAAAACGGATTAAACGCAATTTCTGATAAAGGAGCTGACGATGCTACAGTAACGGCAGTAACAAAAAGAGTTAATGGTGGAACCATAGGTTTACCTGACAGAATTAAACACTTCAAAGAATATTATCACTTATTGGCGTAATCATCAAATAAAATTATTTTTAAGAAAGGTGTTGTTAATTCAACACCTTTTTTTTATCTTTGTTATATGAACACAGTAAATGATGATTTTAATTGGGTAATGAAGGTTTTGAATTCTTGCGAAACAATTAGCCATGTTATGAGTACCGAAAGATTATTTGATAATTTTAAAAACAAACACAAAGATTATTTTAAGAGTTTAGGTAAAAAAGACCTTCTTAAAAAAACCCTTAAAAATGAATTTAAAACTTCAATGAGAGAAAAATTAACAACTATTAAAAATGCGTAATTTTTTACAGTAATACGTAATATATTATTAACTTGGATATATTTATATATCTCCACCTTCGGGTGTCTTTATATATATTAATACCTTTTCCACAAGACCCAAGAAATTGGGTCTTTTTTTTACCAATTTTTTTTATTACATTTGAAAAACTATGGACAAACTAAATCAACTCTATCATTTTATGGGATACAAATTTTCCCAAA
>Ga0181348_1001490_pt1 | contig 10337 bp, 6 predicted proteins | sample Su13VDMM110DN_FD_130092 | JGI IMG/M metagenome (GOLD analysis project Ga0181348, IMG submission 130092) | Freshwater viral communities from Lake Michigan, USA - Su13.VD.MM110.D.N | ecosystem: Environmental > Aquatic > Freshwater > Lake | place: USA: Michigan | collected 2013-07-16
CTACTATTTTAGCTTGTCTATAACTCTCTTCAATTGCTTTTTTCTGTGCTTCTAATTCCTTAACTTTATTAAGTTCAGTTTCACTTAGACTTCCTTTTTCTGCTTTAATTTTTTCTAAAGCATCTAATTGATCTTGTACACTTTTATCTTCAACAACTTTCTGGGCAGTTAATTGGGCAATTAATACCTTACCATATTCTTGGATAGCAACTATTTTATCTTCTTGCTGACCTTTAAATCTTTCTAATTCAAAAGCAGCTCTAGATGCTTCTAAGTCTGCAGCAGCCTTAGATTGGTTTAATACAGCAACTTGATTTTGTATAATTATTGCAGTCTTTTCTAAATCTATTTCTTTAATTTCATTTGCTGCTTTTGCTATAATTATTTTTTCTTCGTCACTTCCTTTTTGTACAGCTTGTAATTCTATAGTCTTATTTGCTTGTATTACAGCTAATCTTGCTGCAAATCTTTCCTCGTCAGTCTTAGCTTCTTCTACAGCAAGTTCAGCAGCTTTAAGAGCACTTTTATTATTTTCAGTTTGTATTTTATTATTATAATCTGTATTAAGTTTTTGCTTCTGTTTGTTAATATCATCAGTAAATAATTTTAAATCTAATTGATCCTGCTGAAGTCCTTTTGTATTCTTTTTAATAAATGCTAATTCTCTATCTAAACCTGCTAATTGCTCTGTTAAATATTCTTGTGAACCCTCTTTTAAATCATTTAATTTACTCTGATTACTTTTCTTAATTGTATCTAATTGCTCTTTTAATCTTTTTTCTAATTCGCTTTGGGCATTATCATTATTTGTTTTTCTTTCGTCTGCTTCTTTTTTAGCAACACCTTTTGTAATAGCAGCTCTTTGTCTTTCAAAATCAGCTTTAGTTAAAGTTATAGCTTCTTCGTATTTTTTAGCTGTTTCTGTATCACCAGCTAATGTGGCTTCTCTTTTCTTAGCTTCTAATTTACCTATTGCTTCTTTTTCTGCTATATCAAGTAAAGCTTTAGAACGAGCTGATTCGTTTTTTATTGCTTTAGCATTTAACATTGTCAATAAATTATCTGCTTCTATTGCTCTAAATATTTTAGCTTTGGCTTTTTCTGTTTCTGCTATTATAACTGCTTGCTCATTCTCTCTAACTGCATCTGTTAATTCATTATATTTTGTTTCCTCCTCTTCAGTTAAATCATTTACGTCACCGACACGTGCTACAAAATTGCTTAATGCTTCTTCTCCTCTTGCTTGTTCCTCTTGGGCCGACTTAGCTTTTAATTCATTTACATCTTCTAATCGTAGTAATTCCCATCCACTTTCTTCTTGTAATCTTTGAAATTCTTCATCAGATAAGTCTTTTGACATAGCATAAAGACTATCATTTAATTTTACTTTTTCTTCTGTTCTCTTTTTTTGCTCTTTATGTTGTTCTTCTTGTTTTTTAGCTGCAGCTTCCTCAGCATTATTAGTTATACCAATAGCATCTGTTAATGCACTAAAAGCATCTGTAATAAAGCCTATTGCTTTTTTAATGCCATCTAAAATAGGTTTTAATAGTCCAAATTTATTAAGTAAAGCCATTACTGCAGCACCAATTGCTACAATAACCACAGCTAATATAAATATAGGATTAGTTAATAAGGCTTTACCTAACTGCATAAAGGTGGTTCCTAAACTTTTAAGTCCTGAAGTAGCTCCAGAAAAACTCATAGATTTAGTGATCTCAGTTAAAGTCTTAGCTTTCTCTGAAGCACCTTCGAAATCTAGACTCATTATAGAATCTCCTACTTGTCCAATTGCAGTACCTGCTTGTTCAAATGCACTACCTCCTGAAAATATTGCTGCCTGCTCATTAACGTCACGCATTTTATCGTTAGCCTGGCCAGCTGCAGAAGCAAATTTAACCATCTCTTCGCTACTACCAGCTTGTGATTGTAAATCTTTAAGAGCTTTAAATTCTTGTTTTAGAGTTGCTACAGATTTATTAGCAGTATCGTAATCACCAATTTGGGCTACTAAAGCTGCATTAACCTCATTAATCTGGTTTTCAAATTCTTTATAGGCAGAAGTACCTTCACTCGTTAAAGCCTGTTGTTCAGACCTAAGAGACTTCATGGTTTGCGTTAGTTGGACTAACGACTGACCTTCTATATTTACTTTTATACTAATTGCCATTGGGTGCTTTTACTTAAATCTATAAAACTCGTGAAGCTTCTCATACATTGTTTTTGAAGCCAAAGAAACATTTGCTAATATAGAATCTCCTTTTCTACCTACAAATTTTCCAGTAGGGTTCCAAGTGCCTTCTTTTTCCTCGTATATTTCAATAATATAACCAGGATCTTCTTCTGTGCCTTCTATGACAAAATCAACACCAGGTACTTTCTTAGAGTCTTTAACAACATCTCTGATTCTACCTCTAGGATTTTGTCCTCCTGTTTTCCAAGATACTGCATCTCCTACAGCAAGTGATTCCGCATATTCACCAATAGCAACGCCTTGTTCATAGGCTTTTGCTTTGGCTTCGTTTCTTGCAGTCTCGTCTCCGCATGAGTATCGGTACTTAGCACCTTGTGTGCCCCATCTTGCGAAGCATCCTTCTTGATCTGTTCCTGTGTTTACTGGCATATTTATATTTTATTTAGTATGTGTTTCTTCCTAACGTGGTTTGGAATGTGTTTACGATTGTTGATAATGTAATCATTTCAGCTTGTGTAAGACCATCACCAATATGTAAAAAATTGTAAGTTCCTGGGGTACCTTGATATGGTGAACCAGATATAGATACGTTACCTAAAAAGAAATTTGAATTTGGTAAACCAGTAGGAGTACCCATTGCTTGTGAAGTATAAGTTGCGGTATTAATCAGACCTTGTATAGTATTAGTACCGCTAACATTAAGTTCACTATTTATAAAATATCCACCATTAGGAACTATACCTGCAGTTGTAGGATTAACGTTAGGTCCTTCTTGATTTCTATAACCTATAAAATTCCAACCATTAGAATCATAAGGATTTAATGTCCAGAATTCTGTTTGCCCCGAATAAGCTCCTGAAAAATATCTATCATTTGTAGGGGTAAAACTATTTGTGTTTGTCCAATAAGTACTATATGAACTATTTGCACTTGTTAAATTAGTAAAAGGATTATATTGAGTATTGAGATAAAAACTACCAGAAGTATTTGCTACTGTTCTTGCACCATTTGAACTATAAGTCCAAGAACCACTTTGTGTTAAATCATAAGTAGATTGTAATTTTGCTTCAATTCTAATAGAATTATAAGTTCCACCTATCATCGGATAAAACACATCTATTTTAGAATAAATACTAGCAGCTTTTAATGCAACAAATAATGTATCTGTTGCATCAGTTATTGTGTCATTAATAGTTCCTCCAGCAGCCTCAACAGCATCTAAATACGCTTGTGCATCTGGATCTAATGGTGGATTAGTAGGGGTAACTGTATTACTATCAGCATTAGTTGCTCCGATATCATTAGTAGCTGTTACTGTACATTTTACTGAAGTTCCCACATCATCATTAACAAGAACATAAGATGAATTAGTAGCGCTTCCAATAGGAGATCCGTTACGTTTCCATTGATAAGTATAGATAATAGTTGCGGTTCCTGTCCAAGAGCCTTCAGAGCAAGAGAGAGTTTCTCCAGTTATTGTGGTTCCTGTTATTGCAGGAGCAACCGTGTTTACTGGTGCTTCTCCTCCGCCACCGCTAGTACCAACTTCTATACCAATTAACCAATCTCCTTCTGCTCCAGTAACTCCATAGTGATCTGCTAATGCCTGAATCCAAGAACCTCCAATAGGTCCAGTAACTCCGACAGCATCAGCCCATGCTTGTATCCAGGATCCTCCGACAGGACCTGTAGCACCTTCTTGGATTGCTATAGTGTGCATCCAAGATGCTCCAGTAGCACCTGTTGCTCCTAAATTTTCTGCTATTTGTTGTAGTAAACTCATGTTTTATTAATTAATTTCGTAGGTAAATGTTATGTAATAAGTCTTAGTACCATCTCCGTTTGATTCTATATGTCCAATAGATCCTGTTACTTCATAAGTGGGATTATCATATCTAAATTGCCATTGTAATTCAGTATCTATATTAGTATCATCGCTATTATAGATGCTTTCGAATTCCCAATCTGTTACTGTTTTTGTAGTTGAATATTCCATATTTTAAGCTTTAAGTGGACAAGTTGAATTGTATAATGTAGTAATTTCTGCACCAGATAATACACGTTGCCATATATTAACTTCATCCATAGTAGCTGGAATATATGAACTTGCTGATATAGATCTTCCTATATTCATTGCATTTGCATTTGCTAAAGTTACAGCTCCAATACTAACATCTGTTCCTACTTGTACGGCATTTTCATATATTTTTACAATGCTATTATTATACGTAAATCCGTGGTGAATCCATACACCTGTTGCAGGGCCTACACCTCTACTACAGTTATTACCACCAACAGTAACTAACCAATCTAAACCTGCTCTAGGTAACACTCTGTATCCTGTGCCTCCTCCATCTTTACTTATTGCTGTGCCTCCATCGACAAAATTTGCCCAAAAGAATACGGAGATATTACCACTAGATCCTTCTAAGAATGCGCTATCGGGAACAGAAACATATTGTGTGGTTCCGTTAAATTCTATACCTGTTTGGTATTTTCCAGCTGGAAAAGTTGGAGAATTAAATGCAGTTCCATTTAGACTATTTCCAGATGAATCTGTTACATCTCCGTTAAATTTAAAATAAGCACCAAGTGATGTAACAGAAATTGCATTTCCTGTACAAACTTTTAGTATAGATGAGTTTATTATTGAAGGCATTATCTAGTTCCTATTAAAATTATTTTTAAACCTGCTGCAGTACCATTACCGATTTGGTCAACATCTACAGTCATTTCAGCATCATTTGCAATTGTACTATCTGAAATAACCGGTGCAGTAGCCGCAGTTGTACTTGTTTTTTCTGTGTTATCTATTGTTATTTTTGTTGAAAGTACTGATGTACCCCCTTCATTAATATCTACTGTGAAGATATTACCTGAAACTTGTGCAGTAGTTAAAGAAGCTCTAACTCCAGTTAAGGTAAATGCACATGGGGTTCTAAAAGTCACTTTAGCAGTGCCGGTTGTGATAGCAGAAGTTTCATCTGAACATGCAGCCATTAATTCTATAACTTGACTTCCAGTTGCTCCAGTAGCACCGGTTCCTCCAGTTCCTCCAGTTGTTCCAGTAGGTCCTGTAACCCCGTTAAACACGTAAGCAATTGAGTATACTGAGTTATTAGTTAGCGTACCATTGCTAGATAAAGGAGTTCCTAAAAGTAATCCGTAATGAGATGTATAATTAACTACTCCAGTTACTGGGAATATACCAAAGATAGAACTATTACCAACCTGAGAGATTTGTAAATAAAGTGGATTTAGTAAAGTGTCTACTAAGTTATCTATGTTAGCTAACCAACTAGAAAAATCGACATTATCTGCATTATAATCGTCTATACCTACTGCAGTTATTGAAGCAATTGTAGCAGTATCTGCAATAAAGAAAGTTGGCGCGGGATCTGCAGGAGGAACTGTAGCACTTTTAAATATCCATCTAGATGAATTTGCTCCATCAGAACCTGTTGGACCAGTTGCTCCAGTTGCTCCAGTAGCTCCAGTAGCTCCAGTAGCTCCACTAGTTCCAGAAGAGCCATTAGCTCCTGCTGCTCCACTAGTTCCAGAAGAGCCACTAGTTCCTGGAGATCCTGAATTACCAGAAGTTCCAGAAGAGCCATTAGCTCCTGCTGCTCCACTAGTTCCAGAAGAGCCACTAGTTCCAGAAGAGCCATTAGCTCCTGCTGCTCCACTAGTTCCAGAAGAGCCATTAGCTCCTGCTGCTCCACTAGTTCCAGAAGAGCCACTAGTTCCAGAAGAGCCACTAGTTCCAGAAGAGCCACTAGTTCCAGAAGAGCCATTAGCTCCTGCTGCTCCACTAGTTCCAGAAGAGCCACTAGTTCCGGAAGAGCCACTAGTTCCAGAAGAGCCACTAGTTCCAGAAGATCCATTAGCTCCACTAGTTCCACTAGATCCTGAATTACCAGAAGTTCCTGAAGATCCATTAGCTCCACTAGTTCCAGAAGATCCAGAAGTTCCACTTGATCCTGAATTACCAGAAGTTCCTGAAGATCCATTAGCTCCACTAGTTCCAGAAGATCCAGAAGTTCCACTAGATCCAGAAGTTCCACTAGATCCGGAAGTTCCATTAGTTCCAGCTCCAGTAGCACCAGTAGCACCAGTAGCTCCAGTAACACCTGGTGTAGAAATTACTACCCAATATAAAGGTGATAATGTGGGATCGTCACCAAGAGAATCTTGGATACAAATCCAAAGATAAGGTGTTGCAGTGTCATCTAAAACTGAATCATTAATAAGATATTGTGTGGCAACATCCCAAACTCCTAAGAAATTAATACCAGCACCTGTAGCTCCAGTTGGTCCTGCATCTCCCTGTGGTCCTGTTGGTCCAGTACCAGTAGCTCCTGTGTCTCCAGTACTACCTGTTGGTCCTGTGTCTCCCGTACTACCAGTTGCTCCAGTACTACCTGTAACTCCGGTTGCTCCGGTTTCTCCAGTAGCTCCTATAGGTCCTCCAGAAGGTCCAGTAGCACCAGTTGCTCCAGTACCACCTGTGGGTCCAACAGAGTTTAATTGTACTATTGTACCACTAGAATTACAGTAAAGTATTTCATCTGGTATATTGTAAAATAATTCTCCTTCAAATATTTCATCAGGTCCTAGTAAATTTAAGTCAGTACTAGTAGCTGCTGTGGGAACCAACGCGGGTGTGCTGGTTCTTTTAAGGATCATCCTTGAGTATTCTATGTTTGCCATTAGAATTTTTTTTGTATAGTTATATTATCCTATATATCAGATTTTTAATTTAGATCATTTTCATTGCCGTCTATAAATATTCTATTAGATCTCCATCCTCCATCTTTTCTAACATCATCATATCCTCCATCAATGATATCTACTGGATTTAATTTAATTTTATTCATTGTGGTATCTAATCCACCATCAATAAATCTAAGACCTGTATAACTATATGTACCATCATCGCTTAATAACCAATCCCCTACATAAACTCCTACTCCATTTACTGGTGTTATAACATTATCTGAAATTACAATACCTTTAAAATTTGTAGAAATCTGATTCTGCTTACCCATTAAAATCACATTGCTTTCAGAATCTATAATGGAAGTATTGTAATTTCTTAATTCTTCTAAAGCAAGATTAACAAGTTTAACTGGTTTAACAGGACTAATAGGTAATAAGGGTTTAAATGGTTGTGTCACTTTCCAATTAGGAGCCCAAGAGGTTGTAGTGCCACCAAATCTAGGAAGTAGTAATGCAGGATCTATAGATATTAATTCCACTTTAGTTAAGGAATTAGCTCCTGCGTCATAATCTATTACTTTGTTAATGTTCCACCAAGAGTTATCGATTCTAATTTTATCGTTTAACTTCATTAACTGTATGTCTGCTTCACTTAAAGCAAAGTAGGCAGTGAGAAGCTTACCTTGATCTATTTGGGACATCGTACGAGCCCAAAAATTATTAAATAGATTATTCTGAGTAGTTTGTACAAGATCATAAAAGTAAAAATCACAAATACCAAAGTTAATATCAAATGTGGGATTTGTTACAGCATCCATATGAGACACACAAGGATAAGAAATTAGGGTCTCTACATTGTTTGTATAGTTTTCTATTTGATAACTATTACATGCCTTTTCTCCGTTATCTAATAGGATTCTTATATTGGTATTTGGAGATTGCCCATTATATAATGGGGCAACAGTACCAAAAGAAGTTGTCTGAACTGGTGTTGGGGAGAATATAAGTTCTTTTGTGTCTATGTTTTTAATGTAGTCATTCTGGAACACCACTTCATGTTGTCCGTATATTTCTTTAGTGGCAGCCGTATAAGTTTCATTAGCAACATCTTTATCTCCTTTATAAGTTAGGATAAGTCTTTTACTAGTTAATTCTGGAAGGAACTTAACATTCTGTTCTCTATCTCTGGCTAATTTCTCAGTCCAATCCACCGATTTCCCAGAATCATAGAACTGATCCCTGTGTTTATAAATTAATTTATTAGGATCATTAGGATCTGTTTCAACAAATAGATTGTACATCATACAGATACTCTTAATGAAATCCGATTGCTTAATCTTTTTAGGAATAAAAGAATTTGGATTTATTGGGAATCCATAAACTAATGTACTAGCATTTAAAGAGATAGTCATTTTTAAACTCCTTAATCTAATAATAGGATTTATTCGACCATTGGAATTCCAAAACTGAGAACCTCCTACTTGAATCATAGCAATTTCAAATTTAAGAACATCAGCGGCAGTTAAACCCGAAAGGGTCTGGGTGAAACTATTGTTTATAGTGTAAAGTAAATTTTCACCTGGAGGAAGATTTGTATAGTTTGTTTGAGAAGTGTTTATTGAAACGAAATTAGTTAGTGGTCCTATATTTAACCAAGGTAAAGCAGAATTGTTAGCCACTTTTAAAGCTCTTATTCTTGGTTGATAATTAGCTATTCCACCCCAAGTAGCATTTATACTACCCGTATTATCGATAATAAAATCGTAATCAACTTCAAATTTTACTGTTAATCCTGTAGGTGCTGTTAATAAGAATTGGTTAGCATACTGAGATAATGCAGGATTATAGATACTTAAATTATCTTGAATCTCATTAGGTATAGTTAAAGGCTTAACAAAATCAATGGTACTTCCATTAAGAGCTTGATTTATAAAATAATTTGTAGTGCCCTCTCCTGCGCGATCTGCTATAACTTTTACATTCTCTATAGTCTCTTCAGCTATCTTTTCATCTTCTGCATTAAAAGGTATTAGTAACTTATCAAATCTCACATTAAGAGCTGCTTGCGTGCTCCAATCATAAGTGAATCCAGCATTAGCATGTATACGATCCCAATACTGTTTAGCATATATTGCTGGTTTAAGTTCTGATAGCACATATTTAGGAAGACCACTTGCGGGTGTAGCAATATGAGGAAGAACATATTTATATCCGTCAACCCATGTGTTATCGAAAGAGGCTTTAATATTAGTAGTGGTATAATTGTGTGTGAATGAACCTAATTCCACTTCTTCTAATAATGTGCCACCAAGTCGAGTAAAGAAATCTCCAACATTATCTTTAATAAGTACCTCGTATTCCACATCATCATCTTCTGTCTGTACGTTCTGGGTCTTCTTAACGTTGACTAACTGTACATACGCATTCTGGGTGATAGGAATATTGTTCTGTAATAAAATACATTGCTGTAATTTATTTATATTAAATGTACCAGCTTGCACATTACAATCAAAGTAATGGTTTAGTAGTCTAGAATTATTCTTGGTATTTGGTAGTTTTATAGCCTTGGAGAATGCACCAGTCCTCTTAGAAATATCTCTAATATCAGCCACTGAATAATTCATTGGTACTGGGACTGCTGCTGACACATCTAGGTAACCTTGAAGACTACCTATTAGTTGTATTTTAGTTATCTGATTTATCATATGTTGATGTTATCGTTGTTTGCTAATCTGATCTCTATAGTCTTTCTAATTAACTTCTTATTCTTAGAGCGTTCTATAGTGTAGTTGCTATTAACAATCTGACATGCTAACCAACTCACACTTCCATCAAAGAGAACAAATGTCTGTGGGCTTGTGATAAGTTCTTCAAAGTAAACACTCATCTCATCTGTGATCCAACTAGTATTTAAAGTGTAATTCTTTGTGTTACTAATGTACCAATTAGTAGTGCCTGTGTCTGTAGTAGCATATGTGTATGCACCAGCTTTAAGTCCTCCTAGTTCTTTACGGTAAGCGTCTCTAGTGACTTGGCCTGTTTCTATTTGTCTTAATGGGAAGCTGAAAGAACTCCAAGAGCCTGCACGGTCTAAGAATAGTATTTGTGTCTCGTTAATAGGACAGATTCTATCTATATAAAGTCTTTGCTTCTCAGAAGTTTGTACGTTCAGTTGATTGGAAGATGTAGACCAAACATCATAGTATAAAGTGGTACTCTTAACTAATGGAAGTACGGCACCTCCAAGTCCTATTGGTGAAATTCCATATGCAACATTAACCTGCTTAACAAAAGATGCAGTACTAGAGGTGTTCATATAGAATGTCTCACCAGCATCATTTTGGAACAGAACATATTTACATAGGTTCTGTTTATTATCCCAGAAATTCCAAAATGCCCGCTGATCGGGGCGTATATAAAAGCC
>Ga0181348_1001495_pt1 | contig 10333 bp, 16 predicted proteins | sample Su13VDMM110DN_FD_130092 | JGI IMG/M metagenome (GOLD analysis project Ga0181348, IMG submission 130092) | Freshwater viral communities from Lake Michigan, USA - Su13.VD.MM110.D.N | ecosystem: Environmental > Aquatic > Freshwater > Lake | place: USA: Michigan | collected 2013-07-16
CCTAATTCATTTTCACCACCCTCAATACTACCACTATCACCTCCACCATCAAAAGACATAGAGATAACATTTCCTTGTAAATCCTCTGAATCATTTTTTACGTTAATTAATCTTTGAGCGAGGTCTTCTTTAACTTTACCTTCCTCTACACTAAAAGATGATTCATAATAACTAACATCGTGTCCAAAATTTAATGTTTTTGTCTCATAGTTAAATTCACACCAAATTGACCCCCAAGAATCATCATCATCTTGTTGATTAAATGGTTCAAAGAATGCGTCCATATTATCCTCCACAAATTCAAAAATTAAATCATAAAATTGGTCGTAATCAATATCCTTTTCTCCCAATTCAGTATCTATATTACAAGTACTACCATTCCAATCAGGCTCCAATCCACCACCTTGCTCAACTTGAAATCTTAAACTAATTTCAGTGTTTTTTGGCTTATATGATTTTGCAAGAATTGCTGCTCTTTTAACAAGTTTTTTTTGTTCGTCATCTAAAATAAGTTCCATAAATTTTTAATTATAAATATGTTTAATCCTCCAATTTGATTTTCATAGTTTTCATCATCCATATTGGTCTCTCGTTTTTCTCTAATGCAACAATCCAATCTTTTGCCGATGGAATGAAGTTATTACAATCCTCCTTTACATGCTGCTCACCAATGTATCTTGTATAAACAATCTTACCGTCAGAGTTTGTAAAATGACTACCGAAAACTTTTTCACATTCAAAAATACCTTCACTATGGTGACGAAAAACTCTATGAATAGAATTTCCATACCAAGCCTTTGTTTCATCAAACCATTCGTGGATTTTGATGTAATCTTCAGGAGTCCCCCCAAATTGTTTTGCGGATGACTTTGAATGTACGATAGGGTGCATTTTTAAAATGTTTTATTTGATGTGTTGTTTAAATATAAAAATCAACTATCGAAAAATCAAACAAAAATTCATATATTTATAATTGTTATGGCAAACACAGAAAAGTCCTTGAAGGCGGAGAAGATAATTGAAAAGTTAATCAATATGTCCAATAGAGTGGAGGTTGAAGATGTTGATGCGATGGGTCAAGATGTGCTCGTTAAAATTACGTTTAAGTATGACCCTCAAACAAGTATTGACGAGATTGATGAAGAATTTATTGATAAACATAATAGTGTTCATGCACATGGTCCATACGGTAATTTAAATAGAATTAAATCCGGTGTCAAATTTTATGGTACTGTAAAGGTAAGAGTCGTTAAAATAGTTCAGAATTGGTTTGATGAGGATGAAATAGAACAGGTAGATACAAACATAAACCCAATGAAAGACGATATAAATTGGAGTGTTGATTCGGGGATATATGACCATTTATTGACAAGATTATACAAATTTTTACCTGATAGTTTATATGACATAGATGTAGCATTAACATTTAATAAAAATGGAGTTTAAAAATCTATAAAATAATTTTTGGTAGAGTCAAATGTTTTACTAACTTTGTGAATCAAATAACTCGTCATGGAAATATTCAATCAGTTCGGAAGATTTTTAGGTTCAATCATAAGTAAATCCTTTTGGTTTGCCGTATTCATAATAGTGTTCGCTATATATTTTGTATTGTCAAACTTTGCTGAGTTGATAATCTTTGGAGCGACTTGTATGAGTTTTTACCTCATATATAAAGGTGCTAACTTATATTTTGACTACATGAGAAAGAAATATAACCTTTAGCGGTATATTTATCTTAAAAGTACTGTATGTTAAATCTTCTGAACATTCTTAAAACCAACATCATATCTGAAGCGATTGGTGAAAAAGTAAATTGTGAAAAGTGTGACCATTCTTGGGATATAGAGAAAGATGATAAGGAACCGTACTTATGTCATATGTGTAATTATGACAACTCAAAAAAAGAATTCTTAGATGAGAAGTGGTCAGAAAAATATAAAAGTAGTATTAACTGCAACAATCCAAAAGGGTTCTCACAAAAAGCACACTGTCAAGGTCGAAAAAAACGTAAAAAATAATTCCCTATTTCACAAATATCACCTAAATTTGTGACAAAAAAAGATATGCCACTACTAGAAGATTTCGCCGATTTAAGAAGTAGAATGAACCAAGAAGGATTCCATTACTGCTTCAAACACTATTCAAGTTTCAAAGAAATAGACGACCAAGAGTTTCACAAATTACGTAAAGCGTATTTGTCGGCTGCGGAAAAACTTGAAAAATACGTCGTTGACAAAGCCGAACAATTTTATATTGGGGGTGATTTAGATTTTGACGATGAACCAATTTAACAAACTAAACTAAATTTTCAGGTCTGTGTGGTATTTATCAACACAGACCTTTTTTATATAATGAAATCAGAACATCGTATCGCGGAAATAATACAAAAAATAGTCGACAAGAAAAATCTCATAACTCCTTTAATCGAAAACATTCAGATATATTACAGTGATGGGATAGATTATTATGTTGCTTACGTTTCAATAAAACGAGATGATTTACTAAAAGAGTATAAAAAACTTTATAAAGAGGCGGAAAACGATTATTGGAAAGGAAAGTATGAAGACATTATAAGTTATTATCTTGATGAAAATTCGACATCACATTATGATATTAGGATTTTTTTGGATGTGGATGAGATAGATGGATTGTATGATACGATAAAAAAATTGTTTAACTGGAGTGGTGTCCATGAAGGACATATGTCATTTAAAATTAAAATAGTAGTATGATTAAATATGGAATTAATGTTGATTTAGTAAAAAAACTTATCGACAAGTCAATAATGAGTAAAACAGATTTATTTGATAGTTACGAACTAACTATGGATGATAATGGTATGCGAATTTTTATATTTATTACTTTTTATTTTGACAATAGAAAATTAGCATCCTTCGAAAAAGAATACTACGAAAATCTAATCCAACAATACGGAGATTTGGACGAAGTTCCTGACGAAGAATATAGATATTGTGATGATTATATCACAACTGAAATGTTATATGTTCCAATCCATAGATTATTGTTTTCAGGTATGGGTTTAGATAACAAGAAATACAGATTGAGTATTGAAACTGTAGAATAGTTATTTTATATTTGCTACTATGAAATATAAGATAGAAATAACAGGTCGCGGTGTGGATTGTTATGTCCATAAGATAACTGAGGAGCAAAGAAATGATTTAATTGAAACGAATGCCGACTCAATTGACGATGTTGCCGATATCCTATCAATTGATGATGTGTTTGACACTGATTTAGTCCACACAGGTTTTTATAATGACTCTGAAAACTATATTATAAAGGTTAGGTATGTTGATAGCAATAAAACATTAGAACTCATAGAATACTATTTTGATGATTATGATTATATATCAATTTATTATGACGATAATTACCTAATCATTAGTGACCAAGTTAAGGGTAATATCTTTAATTATGAAATTGATATTGAGGATGATTTTGACATTGGAAAACTAAAACCCATTGTACTTGATTTATGTGATAATATTGAAATAATCGCAGATTTTACATATGATGGTAAGGAGTTAACCGATAACAAAGAGTATGGTGATTACGATAGCAAAGGATTCTCTTATTATCTTTGTGAGAAGGAGGAAGATGAATCTACCGAACCAAACGAAACCTTAAAATCAGCCAAGGAAAAACACGAGGAGATGCTCGATGCTAAACCACCATACGTAAGTGATGACTTTCAAATTGGTCCTGATGGTGCTCATGAGAATGTTGATGAGTGGGACCCCGATTATATGGACGGTAAAAACGAAGATACTTGGTTTGATGAATTGGATATTAACCCAAATTGGAAAAAACACCTTAAGAAATTCAATTTATCTCCTGAAGTTTGGAATGTGATATGTCGTTTACATTATGGTGAAACTATGACACTGAAACAATCTATGGAAGAACAATTGAATTGGATTCAGAAATACAATAACCTGAAAAAAAACATAAAAAATTTGTTGGATTAACAAATTTTCCGTAGGTTTGTAAAAAATAAAACTATGGAAATCAAGATTTGTTCAAGTTGTAAAGGTCAAGGATTTAACGTTATTAAGGACCGTCAAAACTTTGCCGATGAAGTAAATTGTGATAAGTGTAATGGGACTGGTCGTCTTATGGTTAGGACATTTACCGTTGAGGTTCCCTTTGGTTTTAACAAATCAAAACTTACAGTTGCTTGTGATACAATTTTCAAAACCATTTTAGATATCAGAAAATGATTTCGGAGAAGTTAAAGAACATACCAAAATTTGCGGGTTGCTACTTATTCAAAGATGATAAGGAACAGGTTATCTATGTTGGTATGTCAAAATACTTACCAAAAAGAGTATCATCTTATTTTCAAAAGAAACACTCAGATTTCAAAACCAAACAGTTGGTTGAAAGTGCGAGAGATGTGGATTTTATGATTACATCGTCAGAGTCCGAGGCTCTTTTGATGGAGGAAGAACTTATCAAATTATATAAACCTAAGTTCAACATCAAAGGTAAAGATGATAAGTCACGTAAGTGGTCCATTTGTTTCAGCGATGAACCATATCCAAAGTTGGAGGTTGTCAGAAACAAAGATGATGATAGACCAAGTTTGGACTTTACCAACGGTCTTATCTGTTATGAAATCTATGACCTTATTCATGATGCTTTTGAATTACGTAGTTGTTCTTATGAACTGACGGATGAGAACATTGAGAGTCAAAAGTTCAAAGCGTGTTTGGAGTATCAGATGAAAAGATGTCTCGCACCTTGTTTGGGTCTTACCACTACGTTTCAATATCTGAACCGTATTGAGCAAGTCAAAAGAATATTTGAATTGAACTTTGAGAAAGTGAAATCAGATATCAAACGAATTATGAAATACCATTCAGGTAAATTGGAGTTTGAATTTGCTCAAGCACAACTTCACAAACTAAAAGTTGTTGAAGAACTTGAACAGAAGTTGGAGATTGTTCGATTGAGAAAATACAACAAGAAAGCGTTTGAAATCAAACGAGAACTAAACCTTGATAGATTACCACTTATCATTGAAGCATTCGACAATTCACACCATCAAGGTGACTCAAATGTTGCGGCATCGGTTCGTTATGTAAATGATAGACCAACCAAGAATGACTACAGAAAGTATATCATCAAATCATTTGAAGGTATCAATGACTATGCATCTTTTGAAGAGGTCCTCACTCGTAGGTTCACTCGTATGTTGAAAGAAAAAACACAGTTACCACACCTTGTTCTTATCGATGGCGGTAAAGGCCAGTTGAATGTTGCCATCAAAGTATTCGATGCTCTTAAATTACACGACAAGATTGACTTGATTTCTATCTCCAAAGACGGTAACCACAAGTCATCACAGGTCCATACAAGAGATGGTAAATCATTTGGTATTATGTCAAATCCAAACTTTGTTTTGTTGTCAAAAGTTCAAGAGGAAGTACACAGATTCGCCATCAAGTTTCACCGAGATAAACAGTCAAAAAAGATGATTTCTTAATTGATATTTGACTCAATTTTTATTATAGTTTTAACACATTAAAATATAGGATATGGAAAACGAACTACAAATTACGACAAACGACAAAAATGATGTAATCATTACAAACCCAAAAAGAAGATTGGTGATTGATAACGAAAACGGAGAACAGATTAAATTAAAAATCAAAGACGGTAAGTTTGAAATCAAATTCCAAGACAAGAAAATTGTTATTTCAAATGGTACATTTGAGTTAAAAAACAAACAACACCAAAAACACGGTTATTGGATTTAAAATATATTCCATAACATTAAATTAATATAGTGTTAACTCTTAACCTGTGTTGGGTAATAGTTATGTTTATGGAACTTCAAAAAAAATTGAGTATCGTAATACCTTGTAAGAATGAATCTGAGACAATATCCAAAACATTAGATTTATTAAACTATCAAGAAGGGATTGAAAATGTAGATGTAATCGTTGCTGATTCGTCCACAGATAATACAGTCGAACTATTATCAAAAAGAAATAACGACAAATTTAAATTATTAATTGTAAGAGGGGGTTATCCATCGGTTGCTAGAAATAACGGAGCATCTCTTGTGATAACACCCTTTGTTTTATTTTTAGATTCAGATATATTCTTAATGAATTCAAGTACTCTGATTGACACTTTGAATTTAATTACCGATAAAAATAAGGAACTCGTTACAATTAAGTTCGAATCGGACAATAGAAAACATAACTCCAAATTCAAAAGTTTTTCCTTCTTTCAAAAATATATATCTGAATTTTCACCATTTGCGTTAGGTGGATTTATGATTTTATCAATGGATAAATTCAAAGAGATTGGAAAATTTAATGAAGATGTTTTAGTTGCGGAAGATTACCTACTCTCAAGGAAAATTAAACCCGACAGGTTTGAAATTGCAAACATAACTGCGTTCACTACACCAAGAAGATATGAAAAAAAATCTGTTTGGTATATGTTGAAATTAGTTTGTAAATCATACATAAACAGAAATAATTTGGATTATTTCAAAAAAGACCACAATTATTGGGTATGATGTGGAAAACAATTATAATGAGTGATTTACATTTGGGTGCCAGACAATCTCAGACAGATAAGATATTGAAGTTTTTAAGTGAGAATGAATCAGAAACTTTAATTTTGAATGGTGATATTATTGATGGTTGGGCAATGAAGAAGAATCCTAATTGGGATAAGAAATGTACCAAAATAGTAAAAAAGATTATCAAGAAATCTAAAAATGATACTGAAGTAATTTGGATAAGAGGTAATCACGATGATTTTCTGACTGATTTTCTACCAATGAGTTTCAATAAAATCAAAATAAGGGAAAAACATACATTAGTTGGATTGGATGGTAGATTCTATTACATTTTTCACGGTGATGTTTTAGATTTCGTAGTATTAAAGGCGAGGTGGTTAGCGGTTATTGGTGGTCACTCTTACGATTTTATAATAAGATTAAACACGTTATATAATAAGATAAGAAGATGGTTTAAATTACCATATCATTCTTTGGCAAACATTGTAAAACAAAGTGTGAAGGGTGCGATAAACTTTTTGGACAATTTTGAAAAAAACGCAGTTAATTTAGCAAGAACTGAAGGATATGATGTCGCCATCTGTGGTCACATCCACCATCCAAAAATAGGAGATGATTATATGAACTCAGGTGATTTTTGTGAGAATTCGACTTGCTTGGTTGAGGATTTTAATGGTGAGTGGAAAATATTAGAAATATGATATTTATCATATTATGGGAAAATCAAAAAAATCACTCAAACCGAAGGGTAATCGAATGAATATTTTGAAAAACACAAAAAGAATTGATAAAAACAACGAAGTGTTATCAAAATTAAAAAAAGAATTATCCAAATGAACTAAACCCTCATCACAAGTGAGGGTTTTTTTGTGCCAATTGTCAAAAATAGAATATTTATTTAGATGAACCTGAAGGAATCCATAATAAGAATATTGAAAGAGGAAACACAAATTCCATCTATAATCAGAAGGAGAGTCCCGATTAAAGATATTGAAAAGGCGTTTAAATTCTCTTTGGACGATAATTTCAGATGGTTCTCAAATCACGATACCACCATAGAGTTTGAGGCTTTCGCAAAAAACGTAATCGATGGTATGATAACATTGATAGAACAAGAATATTTCAACGACGATAGCAGAATTTATTTTGATGATGACAATTTCTATTTTGAACAAATAAGAAAACCGTTACTCAAACTATATTATGATAGAATTAAAACAAAACATAATAAAATTAAATGAGACTACAAGAAACCATACGAAGAGTATTAAGGGAAGACAGTAGGGTATATGATTATGACCCTGCCGGCAGGAATACGGTTCCTTTTGATGAAAGACTCACTTTTGATGTTGACAAACTTTTGCGTGTTGGCGCTGTATTTATAACTCCTGCAATTGATGGAAGCCCAAAATCAGAGACCTATAAAGAATGGTTAGATGAACCTTATGTTCATTTGATTACTTTAAAAAATGTGATTGATTCAAACCCTGATAGTTGGATACACAAAGCAATTACTAAAAAGGGAAACCCTGAATCTTATAGAAAAGATTTTGTATATAAATTCTATGACGGGAAGTACAATCAAATACTATGGAGTTTAGAAAAACTTGGAATTGACCCGAATGAAATGATAGAAGACAAAGAAAATTCAATAAAAGAATCCATAAGAAAAGTATTAAGGGAAACCAAAGAAGAAAAAATTAATGATTTTATTCGTTCTAGGTTTGATAGAATATTTGATGAACTCGATTTAGTAATTGTATACGACAAACAATTTGTCAATACAATGTACGGTAAATGGTATAACAAAGAAAATGAAGAAGTGTTTCACAGAAACGATTGGGGGGTTCTATGGATTGGAAAATGCGAACCATACAGAAAACTCAGAACTTACTCCAACGCAGTCGGATTAGATTTTGAATCCTTTACTGAAGTGTTAATTGAATATCTAAATGAGAAATACAAAGAACAATTTCACAATAAACCACTTAAAAGTGTTGGCGATGAACATTTTTGTTTAGACGATGAAGATTAATATGAAACTAAACGAGAACGATAGATTTGATGGATTTTTACTTGATAATAAAGATATGCATAAATTGGGGTTTGCTCTTACCAAAATCCTGAAAAAGAAATATAGTTGGATTAATTCAATAAACCTAAAAGTGGTGGTCCAAGACAGAGAGTATCAAAACTATTATATTTATTTCGGTGGGATGATAAGTGTGGATGAAAATTGGGCAAAACAAATTTGGAAAAAGACTCGAGTAACTGATTTTCCTGGTAATGAAGGATACAATTACGAAAATTATGAAGGTTTAAGTCTACACGAATTTTTATCTAGAAACATGATAGAACTATTATCATACGATTTTACACAAATAGCAAAAGGGGTGGTCCTCTTCAAAAAAGATATAGTTTATTCAAAAGTTGGTAACTTGTTAGTATATTTTGAAGATAACAACAAAGAAACGAATCTACAAGAACAAATAAGAAGAATACTCAAAGAAGAAACAGATAAGAACACTTACTTAAGAAGAAGAATTGATATGTTGGATTATGAAGTTGAATATAGATTAGGTAGGATATATACCGAAGGTAACATATGTCAATATGAGAATGAAGATGAATTACTTGATGTGATGATTGAAGCATCTATTGATTCTATGTATTGGAATTATTTTGCTAATATTGATGATAACTCAAAAGAATGGTCCGAACTATATCATGATATGTATGAATATCTTACGGACAAATATGGTGACGAAATAAGAAATCGTTATATTAATAATTGTGGTTCTAAAAAAAAGGAAATGGGCGAAGGCGAACTTACAGAAAAATGTTGGGCGGGATATACCCAAAAAGGAATGAAGACAATGTTTGGTAAAAGATACCCTAACTGTGTAAAAAAGAAAAAGAAATGAACCTACAAGAAAACATACAAAGAATTAAAGAGGTGATGGGACTAAAAGAGCAGTCCTATCTCGAATTTTTATCTAAAAGTGCTGACGAAAAAAGAAAAGAACAGAACCCATATAGGGGAAAAGAATATAATCCCGAAAATATTGGTGATTTCTCAAATAGTGAAGTTAAGGAAATAGTGTGGAGAGCGGGTGAAATGAAACTTGACCCAAGGTCGGGGGGAATATGGTTTGCTGAGAATAAAGAAGATGTTGAAAAGTTTGCTTGGTCCGTTAGAAATGAAAAGAGGGAAGGAAAACCATATCATATCAATTTACAAAACCCAAAGTATTATGAAGGATTTTGGTATGGATACTTAGAAGATGCCAATAGTCGAGGAAGGGAAGGTCTTATGGATATGTTGGCGGCAGACGGACATGATGGAATAATTATAGATACAGATACTTGGAATGATACGGGAGATGAATATTCCATAACATCAAAACAATATATTGTATTTAACCCTGAAAATATAAAACCTGCATAATGAACTTACAAGAAAATATACAACAGGTAATATGAAAAAAATAATAAGATTAACAGAATCAGAACTTATATCATTAGTTAAAAGAGTAATTAATGAAAATGACCCAAAGGTCGGCACAGGAAAAAAACCAAAAGATTCTGATAGAAGATTATATACAGATGAAAATCCAAGTGATACGGTTTCTGTTAAGTTTAAAACAAAACAAGATGTTATTGATACTTTAAACAAAGATAGTTTTAAATCTAAATCACATGCCAGACAATCACAAATAATTAATCTTATACATCAGAGATTAAGAGTTGCGTTAGAAAGAGCGA
>Ga0181348_1001497_pt1 | contig 10318 bp, 19 predicted proteins | sample Su13VDMM110DN_FD_130092 | JGI IMG/M metagenome (GOLD analysis project Ga0181348, IMG submission 130092) | Freshwater viral communities from Lake Michigan, USA - Su13.VD.MM110.D.N | ecosystem: Environmental > Aquatic > Freshwater > Lake | place: USA: Michigan | collected 2013-07-16
AGCAAAAACCGCCCAGCCCTGCTTATCAGATAGCGTGGGACGGATAACATGGCCCCAAACGCTAGGGCGAAAATCGCCATACTCATCCATAAAGATGCCATCAAAACCCAGCCCACGCATAGCGTCAGCATTGTCAGCGCCGAAAAGACGTATCCTAGCACCCGTAACAAGATCAATTTGCAACTCCGCTTCGTTAGAAGATTGAGCAATAGGCAAACTAAACCGCTTCAAATAATCCCACGCCACGCTCTTAGCCTGGCTGCGGAACGGTGCAATGTACGCGAATTGTGGGTTGGCCGTCTTGCACATGACCGCCGCCCGTATGATGTCGTTAATTGCCGCAACCGTCTTGCCAGCCCGGCGATGCGCAACTAGGCAAGCCCACCGCTGCGCGCGGTCATGGAAAGGCATGAACGCAGAACGCGGTTCGTAGCCAATGCTGATCTGCTTAACAGCCATCCAAACTTACTTCTTAGCGTCGAGCCACTTCACAACCAATTCAACAGGGCCGTCATCCTTGCCCGTAAGTTCAGTCCGGGCCAGCTTGGGCACATGGTACTCAATCAAGTCGGAAAAGCACTTGATCGCCGCCAGCGGGCCGTCACGGTCATGAACTTCATCCAGCCATTCCTGAAGACGGTCAGCATTTCCGTCAACAAAACGAGCAATCGCCTCGCGGGCGGCCAAAGTTGCCTTGTTCTGCTGACCCTTCGGGCGACCAGGGTTGCCCTTCTTGAACTGAGTGTGCTTCGGAGGAGGCGCGGCCATTAGATGTCCTTATTTCTTAGCAAAATGTGGTCTTTAGCCACCGCTAACATGAAAACGGCGCTGTTTGCGCGGCGCTAAAGGCATATTGAGCCAAATCTGTGCAAATACAGCAAGAATTTACGCTTTATGCAGATTGCAGTCAATATATGGGGCGGGGCATGAGAAAAAGTCATAATATGGTAGGGTTGGCCCATTTGTACGGGGGGTTGATAAAAATACTCGACCCACCCCGTCGAAGATTTTTTTGAGAGTCAGAGTCAAAGTCAGGTGGTGGAGGCAGCTAAGCGATATCAATGGGTTAGCTATCATGCTGCAACGCACCATTGATTTCCCATAATGGGCATTATACGCAGACATGCGAAATAACCCAATGAATACAATGAAATGCATACGAGAAACAGCGCACCAATTGTGGCAAATGCAACCAATGGGTGCATTACCCCCTATTGGTCGGGGCATAGGGGGCAGGGTAACGCCAGCCGCGAGGGCAGCGATGTAAGCTGGATGCCAGCGCCTGTCAGCCTGGGCAAGACGTACATTCAGGACCGGACATCCGGACAAGACACCGTACCTATAGGTACGGTGTGCGTGTCCTGACGGGATGCGTGAGCGTGTCCACCCGGACATCATGGTAGTATTTAGGCGGTCAAAACGGTCATTTAGCCCGGTTTTAGGACATCCACGTATTGTCATCGGTTCTCTCTGCAAATGTCCGGTTTTGGACCCAAATGACCGCTGCATTGCAACATAAGCTATAGTAATCAGCGTAATCCATTGAAATCATTGGGCTTTTAGGTTTTGTTGCCGGCAGAAAGTCATGATAATCGCAGATGTCCGGTCATTCGCGCCTTTGCGCTCTCCCCAGCCGTCAAAAATATCTTCATCCCCCCTATTGCATCCCCCGATATCATGAGTTTTACTCATGCGGCACCAATCCCGGTGCGCCGAAAGGACCGCCATCCATGACCACTGAAACAGCCTACCGCGCCCTGCATGCCGAACTAGCCGCCGCCGAATGGGCCACTGGCCTGTATTTAGTCGACGAAAGCATTGATCACGAGAACGTGGAGATGGACGAGAACGCCCCCGGCTACTGGGAAGCCATGATCTACGCAGCCAAGAATGCCGCTGGTGGCCGCGCCGAAATGGCCGGTCGGGACATCAACGCCCTGATCGGGCGCGTTATTTACTAATTCCACCCCTGAAAGGACCGCCATCCATGATCCGCAGCGATGACACCACCAAGATCGGACGCCACGCCTTTGAGGTTGCGGGCCTTGGCATTGCCCCGTTCAAGTTCGTGGGCTGCTATGAAAAGATTGCCCCAAAGGCCGACCCTCGTATGCCTAACCTTCCCGGTGCGGTCTGCGCTTATTGCGGCGCTGGCATCATGAACTGCTACGAGGTCGTTTCGGGCGACAAGAACCGCTTTGTGGTCGGCTGCGATTGCATTGAAAAGACTGGCGATGCGGGCCTTATCCGCGCCTATAAGAAGTCGCCGGAATACCGCGCCAAGATGCGGGCCGCTCGCCAGCGGGCTGATGTGCGCGTCCAGACCGCTTGGGATGCACTGATGGGCGATGAAGCCACCCGCGCCAAGCTGGCGACCTTCCGCGTTGATCTGCCCCACTGGCAGGGCGGCGGCTCTGAGGACTGGGTGACATACGCCACCCGCTGCTGGGCAATGTGCGGCGCGGCTGGTCGTAACCGCTACCTCAAGGCAGCTAAGAAACTGCTTTCCGAAACCAACCAATAAGGACCGCCATGACCTGTTACATCCCCAAGCCATATCGCCCCAGCCGCATCCGCAGCCTTGCCCGCTACGTTTGCGGCGTACTGGCTCTGTCCACGCTGTTAGGCTCGATCACGCTGCTCATGTTCCTCGTTTCAGCATTTGTGGAGAACTGACATGACCTGGTATTTCGTCTGCCTGCCGGACGGTCAAGTTTGCAATCGTTTCAACAACTTACACGACCTGACGGACTTTATCCGCGATTACGATGTCACTGGTGCTGACTTTTACCGCGCTGAAGACGGCAAATGGACCCAGATCAACGCGCTGGTCGATGAATGCGTGGAAGAGGCCAGGCTAGAGGCTCAGTATGATGAAAATCACATTGAATGGGTTAGCTCGCCAGAAAAGACGGGGCGGCTGTGATGGCGAAGCGCAAAAAGCCGGTTAAACGCCGCAAGGTTCGGAGCGATTCTGGCATTTCCCGCAGAGCCCCAGACCTTGAAATTCCGTTTGAGGAGCTAACCCCGCGCTCAGTTGATCCGGCCCCAGCAGACCCTATGCTTGTCGCGTACATTGACGCTATCCACCACGCTGCATCAGTGCGTGACAGGTCTGTTTACAACGCACAGCAGAAATTCGCGTGGGACCTGGCAGACGCTTGGAAGAAATGGAAAGGCGAATAATGGAAAAGCTAAAGCCCATCCATTTCGCGTTCGTTTGCCGGTGCGGCGTTCGTCATGCCAAGCTTGCCACGGCCCGGTTTGATAGCAAGAACAGGCTTCATTACGACTGCACCCGCTGCCGTCCCCGCCCGCAGACCAAGCCCGAAAGGCCCGACAATGGATCGTAACGGATGCTTATACATTGCCGCGATGACAGCCGCATTTTGGGCGGGCGTTGTTGGTCTCATATTGCTGTTCATATAGGAGGAAGCCATGCCATATCACGACAAAGACGCTCGCAGGATTTTGGCTGAACTTGCGGAAGGCCGGTCATCATCAGAGTACGTTGACATGATTTGGACGCAGCGCGGCCAGGCTGCCCGTGCGTCAAGCAATGGCTGGCCCTTTAGATACAGCGAAGGCGTCGAGCAGCCGGTCAATTTGAGGAAGGTCAAATGAAGGCACAAGACGCATTGGCCCAGGTTGCAGCCATCCTGCGGGATCGCGGCGATTCATACGGCAGCGCCAGGCTAAACTTGGCTGACACGGCTGCCCGGATGAGCCGTACTTTGGGCATGACTGTGACGCCGCAGCTTGTGTGTTTGCTGATGATTGACGTTAAGTTGTCTCGGCTGCGCCATTCACCGGGTCATTTGGACTCAATGATGGACCTGTGTGGCTACGGTGGTTTATGGATTGAATTGGAAACGAACGATTAAGCATCTGCTGCCTCACCCACAGCAGACGCGGTTATCTCCCTGGTAGACTTGGCGGTCCGCCGGGGGGATAGCTTATCTCTCTATCACCCACACATCGGGCGACTTCTCGTATATCTTTTTGGCCGCTTTCAGCTTCATCAGCACTCTGTTGATGGCGCGGCGCACGTTGTCCGGGTTGTCGCCGCCTAGCGGCTTGGCTTCTGTCCGCATCTCATGTGTTGTGACTGGCTCGCCTGAGTCCAGCATCCGCAAGACCATGCTGGAGTACTTGCCTGACTTCAGGTTTTCGGCAGCTTCGCGGGCTTTGTCGCTAAACTTGGCGACCAGGCTGCTTTGGCGTTCGCCGTGCTGGTTTACGCCAAGGTCAACGCTTTCCATGTCAAAGTAATATGGCTGCTCTGGGCGTTCACCGTCCTTCATCTTTGCCACAGTCATCTTGCAAGCCAGGACTTCTGGGTCTGAGCGTTGGACTGAAAGCAGGGTGTCTAAGTTGGCTGCGATGGCTGACGACCCGCGTGGCCGATTGGCTGCGTCCACGTTGTAGCCTGTGTGGTGTATAATCATCACAGTACAGTTAAACGGCGCTCGTAAGTGCTGGTTGACGGCGCGGAAGAACTCGCTGATCTGGGTCGCATCGTTCTCATCTCCGCCCCCGAACAATTGCGACATGGTGTCCAAAACGATCAGGCATGGCGGGACAGGCATTTCGGCTATGTCCATGCGTAAGCTGGTCATCTCTTCCTGAATTGTCAGGTTTAATGGCGTGATGCAGATGTTAAAGCCTGGCGCAAACTCTTGGTCTAAATGGGTCTTTGCCCATGCAGCGGCGCGGCGGTAGATACCACCCCCGCCTTCCGCTGCCACATAGACCACCGGGCCTTGCTTGGTCCGCAGCCCCATCCACTCTAGGCCAGAGCAAATATGCAGCGCAGCCGATAGGGCAACGAACGACTTAAACGTCTGGCTGGCCCCGAACAGGCACATCATCGCGTCCTGTGGAATGACCCCATTGACCACCCAGTCCACGTTGGCTGTGCGTTCCTTTAGCTGCTCCATTGACATGACCAGCTTGGGGAACGGGTTGGGCGCTGGCTTGTCCTCTGGGGCAAACTTGCCGGCAGTCTCTACCATGCGGATCAGATCAGGCCCCGTCCTGACCATCCAGCGGTCCAGATCAGGCCCAGGAACGGCGGGCTTGGACGCGACCATGATTGACCGCAGATGGTTGACTACAGCCCCACGGTGCATCCCAGAGGCCACCATGGAACTGCTAATCTTCAGCAGCGCGTCATGGTATGACCGCTGAGACAGATCGGGGTTTATGATGTCCTTGTAAAGCTGGGAAGCGTCACCTGTACCGGCCTTGATGTCTTCTTGGGCTTTGGCTTTGCCAAGATTGGTCCGGATGTCTTCTAGCTTGATCCCGAATACTGCGGCTGCGTCAGCCAGGCTGTAGACATCCTTAAAATCACACTTCAACATCTTGGTGGTGAAGATGCCGTCTGGTCTAGCCTTAGTGTTTGACCCCACGGGTAGCCGCGCATAGCGGACTGGGTTGTTTCCGTTATTGTCGGCAGAGATTAGCTTGTCATCTGCCATCTTCTGTAAGACGGCCTTAATTAAGGGTAGGTTCTGGGTATCTTTGTCTTCTGGGTCCAGCAGCATACCGATCTGGACGCTGTTGGGGCTGGTCTGGAGCTTGTATGACACCTTGCCCAGAATGGCGTCCGGGTCTGCATCGTCAGCTATGAGGACGGCCAGGCGTCCAAATGTTTCATTGGTTCTGCGTTTGATGCCATCCCGGCTGTACAGCACAGATACGCAGAAATATGTATTATCTTCTTGACGTTGATCGAGAACAGCCTTTTCATTGTCGGTCCCCCCATATGGGTTGCCGCTCCAAACACCGGGCTGCGCTTTATTGGGGTCGGACGCAAACGCCGTAGTCCAACCATAGTCGTAGTCCGCTCTCAGCTTGCCGTATGCGGCAGCTAGGAACTCAGAATTACGCAGCATTGAAGCCTCGTTTTAGATGCCGGAAAGCATTTTGATTGTGATTTTGATTTTGTGCTTTGCTGCGTACTTCAGCATCTTCGGCCAGTATTTCTGCGGGACGCGCCCGCCTGTGCCGCGCTCGACTAGCCACAGAGAAACGCCTGATTGTGTAAGGCCAACTAGCTTGGCTGTCTTCGTGACCCCGCCCAGCATTGTACAGATTGTGAAGGCCGGTTCGCACCGACCCTTGATGGTTGCCATTTTAAAACCCTTTTGGGACGGCGCGGACCATGAAGTGCTTCGCAAGGGATGACAAGGCCAAAAAATAACTAAAACACATATTGATTTATAGTTGTGGCCTACTCTACAACAGCTTCCGAACTGATTTGGAAGGGAACTGATCTATGGCGTTTGACTTGAAGTCCATTCGTAAGAACGAGGCTATCTCTAGCCCGCGTGTTTTGCTGTATGGCGTTGAAGGTATTGGCAAAAGTATGTTTGGTGCATCTGCACCAAATCCCATATTTATCTGCACGGAAGACGGCCTTGGCTCGCTGAAAGTCGATAGCTTCCCGCTTGCCAAGTCATCTGATGATGTGATGGAAGCTATTGCTACGCTGTATTCCAGTAAGCATGAGTTTCGCACTGTGGTCCTCGACTCGATGGATTGGCTTGAGGCCATGATTGCCAAGGAAATTGAGACTAAGTATGACGCTAAGGACTTGGCCTATGGCCGCGCGGCTGTGTACGCCGTTGGACGTATGCGGGAGATACTGGACGGCCTGAACGCTTTGCGTAACGACAATGGCATGATCGTGATCCTGATCGCCCATTGCCAGATACGCCGGTTCGATAGCCCTGAAGTCGAGCCATATGACAGGTACATGCCCAAGTTGCAGGACAAGGCCAACGCTGTTGTCCGTGAATGGGCTGATGCTGTGCTGTTCTGCAACTACAAGACTGTCGTTAAGAAAGACGATGTTGGTTTTAATCAGACCAACAATCGCGGCATCAGCACTGGCGAGCGTCTGCTGTTCACCAGTGAGAAGCCCGCATACATGGCTAAGAACAGATATTCCATGCCTGAATCCATCCCGTTGTCTTGGGATGACTTTGCCTCTGCCATCAATTAACCAAGGAGAACTGCACTATGCCTATTATTGACTTTGACCCTGTTGAGTCTGACTTTGCACCGCGTACATTCGAGCCGCTGCCGCGCGGTGATTATACCGCCATGATTACCGATAGCGTGGTCAAAACGACCAAGGCTGGGAATGGTGAATTGATTGCGCTCACCATCGAGATCATCGATGGTTCGTATTCTGGCCGCAAGATTTGGGACAATCTGAACGTCAAGAACATAAACCCCACGGCGCAAAACATTGCTCAGGCTAGCCTGACAAAATACTTTAGGTCGTGCGGGTTAGATTTGCAGATAGGCGCTGACACGACTACGCTTTACAACATCCCCTTCAAGCTGACGCTGGGCATTGATCGCAAGGACGAAACTCGTAACGCCGTCCTTGGCTCTGGCCCGCTTGGCTCTTCCAAGAAACCTAAGCCTGTTGTTGGCCGCGATGATGTGGCTTCCGGCAAGAAGCCCTGGGAGCGGTGATTTCGTAATGGCAACCAGTGCCTGATTTGGGACCGACAATGACTTTGGCTGAAATTGTCATAAATGCCATCTTAGACGCCGAAAAGGGTCCGCAGCCTTTGGAATTGGGTGCCGACTTACGCCGCCGCCTAGAAGCTAGGGCAAAAATGAGGACCGACATGAAATCAAACAAAGAAGAAGAACTATAGCATATGGCTGATAACCCAACTGCCCAGAAGATTTACGATTGGTATGAATCCAAGCGTGAAGGACACCGCGAGCATCTTGGCGCGTCCTTAATTGGGCATGAGTGTGATCGGTTTCTGTGGCTGACGTTTCGCTGGGCAGCGTCCCCCGTTTTCGGGGGGCGCGTCTTGCGTCTATTTGGAACTGGTAAGCGGGAGGAGCAGCGTGTTTACGAAGAATTACAGGCCATCGGGGTGGAACTACACACCGAGCAAGACGGCAATCAGATCGAGTGCCGTGACCGTCGCGGTCATTTCGGTGGTAGTGTTGACGGCATTGGCAGGGGTTTTGCTGAAGGGCCGGAGACTTGGGCTGTTCTAGAGATTAAGACGGCAAACTTCTCAGCGTCCAAGAAGCTGAAGGAGGCCGGTGTTGCCAAGGCAAAGCCACAGCATTACGCCCAGATGATGATTTATATGGGTATGCTGAAGCTGGAGCGGGCGCTTTATCTGAGCGTCAATAAGAACACTGACGAAATTTACACTGAATGGGTGCCGTTTGATGAAGGCACGTTCAATGACCTGATGCGCCGCGCTGAACGGATTGTCGGGGCAATTGAGCCTGGTCCCAAGGTTGCGGATAGCGCGTCAAAGATGCCGTGCAAATGGTGCGACTTTGCGCCGTTCTGCCATGACACGCAGCCCGCTGAGTTTAACTGCCGTACTTGCTGCCACTCCACGCCCAAGGAAGACGGGAAGTGGCATTGCCATGAGTATGACAAGGAACTGTCAGCCGATGACCAGCGCAATGGTTGTGATAGCCATGTGTTCATACCCGCCCTGGTGCATGGGACGCCTGTCGATGGCGGCGTGAACTTTGTCGAGTACTTGCTGGAAGGCACAGGCGAGACATTCAAGAACGGCCCGGCTTATGTGAGCAGCCGTGAAGTGGTTAAACGCGGGCGCAAGAAGACTGATCCAAAGCAAGACGTAAGCAATCTTGACGGCTTTAACGACGATATTCCGTTTTAATGCTGGGCCATGAGGAGCCGCAATGGGAAAAGTTATTAAATTAATTGCTGATTGGGATAGCGGCGAAGGCAGCATAGCGCGCCCAAAGGAATGGCAAATAGAATATCCTTTAATGAAGTTAGATCTTTTGAAAGATTGGATATATATTTTAGAATGTGAATACAAACGCGAAATCAAAGAATGGCGCAAAGAACTTGCCATTACGCAAAGCGGAAAAACAAAATGACCGACATGATTGATAAAATTGCTCGCGCTATGCATGCAAGCGTCAACGGCCATGTTATACCGCCGCCGACGTGGGACAATCAGTCAGAGCAATCGCGAAATTATTGGCGCATTGGCGCGCGCGCCGCCATAACGGCTTTGCGGGAGCCGAATGAAGCGATGTTTCGTAAGTTACGGCTATATGAAAACCATCCTGACAAAGAATTTGTTATGGACGGCGGTATGTGGCGAGAGATGATCGACGCCGCGCTGGAGGATGAATGAGCTATCTCATCACAAACCTACCAGCCCAGCACGTTTGGGTCCGCAAGGAATACTTGCGCGACCTGGTAGACGGGCATGGCGAGTTTGTGAAGGGCATATGGGTCTGCGCCAAGAGCATACCCGGCAGGGCGCTGTACTTCGAGACGTACCTACCCCATTACGGTGCGATGTTCGACAAGCTGCCGCTGTCGGCCTTCGTGGCAGAGCCGAAAACACCTGACCCGGACTTGCCGCTGACTGATTTGCAATTCTGGAACTGCATGGATTATGGCGTTGTGTCTGTAATCAAGCAGTTCACGGCGTCAATGGTGTATGAGGCTAGGCTGAAGTCTGGCGGCTCGATGCGCGGCACATATGTCTGCACGTTGGACAACTATCATCCCGCGCCCGATACCATTGACTACTCGACGAGCGAGACGCCTAGCGAACACAAAAGCATGAACATCATCGAACTGGAGAACGGCCAGTACTGCGCCTATCCCAATAATCGGCTGCGGATCATAGACACATCGCTATCGCCCAAGCAGTTGCTGGTGCCTGATTTCAAATGCTCGACCCATTTCTTTGCCGTGGAAAATGAAGTCGAGGCAGAGACATATGGCGACACAGACGCATTTCATTATTAAGGGGACGGCCATGAGCGAAGACGATCTTTTCTCACGAGTTAAAGAGCTTAGGGCTTACGCCCGTCATTCTGACCGCATAACATCCCATCAAGCAGCGGATAGCGTTTCCCATATAAGAGAATCGCAAAAAATAATTTTGGAATTGCTGAAACATTACGGGCCAATGTTTGACGAGCAAATATTTGTTAGGATTCCGTTTACAAATAAAATGTCTCCGTCTGGCGCGCGAACCCGTAGGGCAGAGCTTGTAGCCCTTGGTCAGGTTGTCGATACGGGCCGATATGAACGCACTAAGTCAAACCGAAAAACCGTTGTTTGGAAGGCTGTATGATTATCCTAGGCATAGACCCCGGCCTGTCAGGCGCGCTGGCGTTCCTGGACACCAAGACCGGCATGATCGCGGTGGAGGATATGCCCACGGTGACAGTCATGCGGAACCGCAAGGAAAAGCGGGAAGTCAGCGCGCAGCTAGTCGCGGCCATCGTGATTAAACGCCATGCCGAGGCGGCCTAT
>Ga0181348_1001498_pt1 | contig 10305 bp, 4 predicted proteins | sample Su13VDMM110DN_FD_130092 | JGI IMG/M metagenome (GOLD analysis project Ga0181348, IMG submission 130092) | Freshwater viral communities from Lake Michigan, USA - Su13.VD.MM110.D.N | ecosystem: Environmental > Aquatic > Freshwater > Lake | place: USA: Michigan | collected 2013-07-16
AACTTTTGGCGTTCTTGGTTTTCTTGTCTTAACTGCTGGTGCTGGATTAATTATAGCATCAACCTTTTCTCCTTTGTTACCAAAAACTGCTTTAAACTCTGTTAAATCTCCAAAAAAAGTTAAATTTTCCCAAAAATCTTCTCCTTCTGGAGTTTTATCCCATTCAAAAGCAAATTGTATTGTATCATTTATATCATTGAATCGAGGGTTAAAAGAACTTTGAGAACGTCTAAATAAAACTAATTTTTTTACTTGTTCTGGTAAATCTTTAACTGGTATTTCTTTACCGATTGTATCTGGTAAATCTCCAGAAGTAGCTGGTTGCGATAACCCTTCAACAAACTCGTTTATTTCAGCAAATTCAATTATTCCATCTAACTTTTCTCCCTTAATGCCATAAAGTTCTTTAAACTCTCTTAAATCTCCATCATTACTTATTTTATCCCAAAAATCATATCCTTCTGGTGTTAAATACCAATTAAACTGGCTTAAATATCCATCCTTATCAATAGCACCTTTAAGTCCTAATAATTTACTTCTAAAATCAAATAATTTTATAACTGGTTCTGGCAATTCTGAAATAGGAATTAATTTATCAATAAAATCTGGCAAATCTTCTGATTCAATTACTTCATCTACCTTTTCCCCTTTGTTACCATATAGCTTTTTAAAATCTCTTAAATCGCCTTCTGCGTTTATTATTTCCCAAAAAACATTACCTTCTGGAGTTTTATCCCAATCAAAATTACCCTCTACTTTATCTTCTCCAAGAAATAAATTTTCGTTAGGATTATTTCCAGCATCTTTTTGTCTTTGTAAAGCTAATTTTCTAACTTGTTCTGGAAGTTTTTTTATAGCTTGTTCAATATCAATAAAATCTGGCAAATCATCTGATTCAACTTCTACAACTGGTGCAACAACTTTTTTTGCTCTTGTCTTTTTAGTAGGTGCAATTTGTTCTTCAACATCTGGTACAAATACTAATTTTGACTTTGCAATTTGTTCAGCATCGTTTTCAGCAATTAATTCATCAATTATATTCATAATCAAATCCTTTTGCTCTAATACCATATCGTATTGAACACCCTCAATTGCTATTTTAACTTCCATTAAAGCATTATTTCTGTTTTCTGGTGGCATAGAAGCAACTGCTACTAATTGCTTTGATATATCTTGTAAAACACTCATATAAACATTATTTTTCCGTTAGCATCTAAATCAATTTCCATTAACCCAGATTCAAATTCTAACCTTTGTTTTAAGTTATCGTAATGACAACCACAATCTTCTTTTTTACCATCTGGTTTGATACAATGTATTTCTACTTTTGAATATATACTATTATCTGGTTCTATTGCGAAGGTTTTATACATTACATAAATATCTTTAGGTGTTAAAAAATGATAGTACATTTTCAAATCCTCTTTTTGTTTCTTATCATTTAAAGACAACCCAGACAAATGCTGGTGCATCGCTTTAATTTGTTCTCTTGTTATTCTAACTTTACTTTCCATTATATGCTATTTAATTCTTCGTTAAGTGAAACTATTTTTTGTTTAAAGGTTTCCGTTTTTTTAGCAACTTGTTCTGGTGTATCAAAATATGAACCTCCTTTAACTATTTTATATTTTTGAACTAATATAGTAATTACATAAGCCCTTATCATATCCATAATTTCTTTTTTTACAGAAGGCACTTCAAATAATTTTCTAAAAGTTTCATCTTCCGTAATTCTTTTATATACACTTTTAACAAAATCTCTCATTGAAATCATTTCTATTGCTAAATAATCCATATAATAATAAAATTGAAAAAATATATTATGCAAATTCTCTAAAATCATAGGATAATCCAATGTGCTACCCAAACCCATACTTGTACTTGCTATTGCAAATTGAAAATTAGGATTAATAACTTTAGAATTAAAAAAAGGTTGGTCTTTATTAATTTCCGCCCAATTTTTATATCTCTGCATCATATCATCCATATAAATTTGTTCGTCATAATGAACTTCATCAAAACCAGTACTCATAACTCTTGTAGGTTTTGCTTGAACACCCTCATTTGAATAAATAATTTTATGAAAACCAAAAAAATCACCAGCTGATGAATTTAAAGCTAACAAACCATATATTTTGTTAAAAGATTCTTTTGAGGATTCATTGTAATCTTTTACTGGTATTGATATTGTTATTTGAGTACTATTATCACTTCCAAGTCGTACTGCACTAATCCTTGTTTGTATTCCAAATTCCTCTAATGAAGCAGAAACTAAATATGCTGGTAACAAAGCTATACCTCTTTCGGCATTACTAACTCCTAAAAAATTTACTGGCATAAAAATATCTACATTTTTTACCGAATCATCTTTTTTATTATAAATTAAATATGACTTTTTGTTACTTGAAGCATATTTTAATTTTGCATTACCACTTCCATTGTAAACTTTATCTTTATTGTTTAAATAATAAGTTATTTTAATACCATCATTATTAGATTTTAAAAAACATTCACTTGAAAAAGTATTAAAAACTTTTGTTGCTCCTTTTTGCCTTCTTTCACATTCGTAATTTTTACCTAAATATTTAAACATAAAAGTTGTAATACTACCAGCTACTTTTTTATTAACCATATCTGGATTAACAACTCCTATTTCATAATCAATTGTAACGTTTGGATTTATTACATCTCCACTAATAATATCCTCATATAGATTTTTAGAATAAAATTCAACTGGTCTATATAGTCCCAAACTTGCTAATCCAAAATCAAAAACCCCTCTGGTATCTTCGGTTACAATTATTCTATCATTAGCAAATAATCCTCCTAAATTAATAACCGTTTTAATATTTTCAACTAAAACTTTAGTTATATCTTTTACATTTTGAAATTCTGGTCTTGGTTCATCTAAATAATCTGTAAATGCTTTATAATTTCTGTACTCTGTTTTTGTAACATTATTTAATGCTTTAATTTCGTAAGTCGCTTTATATGGTTTTTGTTCTATTTCGTTTTTTTTATTAAAAGCATCTTCTAAACTTTTAAATTGTTTAAATACAAATCCATTAGTACTCATAGACTCAAAATTTAAAATACTTTGGGTAATAGAGTTTCTGGTCGATAAATCAACAAAGTCTAAAAAGGGTTTTTGCCCAGTTTGTTTAATTACTTCAAATAGATTATTTAATTGCATATACTATTATGATATAATGGTGTCAATTTGTTTTAATTCATCTGGCGTATTTAATTTGTCCATAGGCAATTTATTTTTCTCTCTTACAATATCTAACCAACCTTTGTAATCAGTTTTAGTTTTTAAAATATCTGCTTGTTCTGGTGTAAATAAACTAAAAAATTCGGCTAATGAATTTTCAATTGTTTTTACAGTAATTGGTTGAACAGTAATTAATGCACTATCAATTGGTGCTGGTGTAAAAGACAAATCTGGCTCAATAGTAAAGTCTTTAACTTTTCCATTTGCTTGTTTAACTTGTCTAAATACATTGTAAGTTTTTTGAACTGATTGCATTAAACGAATAGATACAAATGCTTTTGAAGTAAATCCTTCTTGCGTAATCGTATCTCTTAATTTAGAAAGATAAATATATATAAATGCCCATTGTTGTAAAAGTATTCCCTCCCACTCAAATTTTCTATCAATAGTAACTTTATAGGTAGAACCAGCAAATCTATCTTGTAAAGATAAATCTTGTTTAAAGTTAGCTTCGTATTCAGCATCTTTTGTGTTAAGCAAACTATTTCCAGTTGCCATAATAAAACACTCTCCACGTTCAATTATATCTCCTTTTGCATTTTGAATTGCAGAAGCTACTCCTTTGTAATATTCCCCAACACTTGCTAACGCATTATTTAAAATACCAGCAGTATTTGGGTCAATTTTAGGAAGTTCATCTAATAATAAAATACATCCTTTTCCAGTAGGCGTTCCATCAGCTTTTAAGTTACCAAATGCTCTAATAACTTTCCCTTCTTGGTAGCCATCAATAGTTTGTCCACCGATTAATTCCAATGCAGAAGTAAATTGATTACAATTGACAGTTATAATATCCCAATCTAATACATCTTGTATGGTTTTTGCAAGGTATGTTTTACCAGTACCAGCACCACCATATAAATAAACGTTATTTCTTGCTAAAACATCACTTAAAACTAATTGCACAATAGGTCTTAATACTTTTTGGTCAAGAGTTCGAGTTACTACTCTAATAGAAGCACCTTGTTTTACATTTAAAGTAATTTTTGTTGGTTGATTACTTAATAATTTTTTGATAGTTTCATCTAAATCTTCAAAAGTAATTTTTTCAGTTTCAATTTCTTCTCTAACTATTCTTTTAACTTCGGCTTCATCTAAATTAGAATTTCCAGCACTACTTAATAGTTGCGATAATTGAATCATTTTTTGAGCAATTACATCTCCTTCAAATTCATCTTGTAATGTTTTTTGTATTGCTTCCATTACTACTGGATTATCAGTAGTTTTAGAAATATCCAATAATTCTTTTTTTGATATGTTTTTCATTTTATTTAAAAATTTCGTTTAATGTATCGTTTAATCTTTGTTCGTTATCTGTTCCAAAAATATTTTTTCTACCTATTGCACTTAAAACTACTGCTTTGGTTCTAAAAATATCTTTTATTTGGTCTTTTGGTGTTGATAAAGCATTTTCTAATATATCCAAATCTTGATTAAGTTGAATATCTTTTGAAGTTTTACCACTATCAAAATCATCTTTTATCTTTTTTAATAATTCTTCTAATGTTTGCATATCAGAATCATCATCTCCAAATTCACCATCTCCTCCTTCACCATCTGGTTTGCCTTTGCCATCTTCATCTTCACCATCTTTTCCTTCTCCATCTGGTTCTCCTTCTCCATCTGGTTCTCCTTCTCCATCTTTATCTTTACCTTCTTTATCTTTACCTTCTTTATCTTTACCATCTTGGTTTTTACCATCCTTGTCTTTGTCATCTTTAGGTGGTAAAGGTGGCGTTTCTTCAAAAGGGTCTTTTATATTATCTGGTTGTGGTTCTGGTGGAGGTGGATTTTCTCCACTCGGAGGTGGAGGTGGATTTCCTCCTTGTTGTGGTGGTTTTACTCTTAAGATAGTTATTTTATCTTTTTGAGTGTCAAACACAATTGTAGAGGATATACTTCCACCATCATCAAAACTTGGAATTGCTAAATCTAAATCATCTTCTTCTGCTTCCAAATTTGTGTTTCCAGCTTGTGAAATTGACATCATAGCGTTTTTTTGATTTTTTAAAATTCGCATTGCTTCATCTTTACTTAATTCTTTTGTTACAACTTGTGTATCAATAACATCAGTTACTACTCCGTACTTATTCCCAACTTGAATAATATCTCCAACAATAGGAACTTCTTGGAAAGTTTCTGGTGGTATATTATCTTCTGGTTCTGGATTTGGCGTAGCTTCATTTGGTGGCGTTTCACCTAATATTTTATAAATGTTATCTTCAAAAAATAAAATTGCTTCTTCAAAAGTTTCCTTTGTAGTTTTATTTTTTTTGTAAAATTCTTCATAAATTACATAGCTATCATTAACCTCTCTATAAACTTTATAAGGGTTATTCATTATTGAATTATCACTATTGTATTTTACTTCGATTGTCATACCAGTTGTAGCGTGAGTTAATCTAAAGATAAATTCATCTTGCGAAATTGGTACTATACTTCTTACTAACTTTCCTTTATTATATACGAACATATCCTCCGTTTTTAAATCTTATATCATTAAAAAAGTCAAAATAAAAACTTTTCTTTACTGTTGCACTTTTCACTTGATTAGGGTAAAAAGTTAAATATTCTATTTCTTGTAAATGCTTTGTTCTATCTGGTTCTACTTCACCATTTGGTAAAAATGTAGGTATATCTCCCATTTGGAATATTGCATCGTAACCATAATCCTTTAACAATTCTATTACCCCAATATCTCTACGAATATAAATCCACATTGGATTTTTCTTAATCATATTGTTTTCCAATAAAGTTAATAATTGTTGATTAGGTGTTACTTTAACTCCATAACTAACATAAATGTAATCCAGAAAATCTTTATAACTTAACATAAAGTCTAAAGGTAATAAACTAATAGGATTCTTTACTGACAAAAACACTTTATATATAAATGGTTTATAGTCTGCCGATGGTGTTGGTAAATTTTCTGCAACTCCACCATAAAATTTTGCATAATCTTCTTCTCCAGCAAAATATGAAGCTGGAAATGTAGGTTCAAAAGCACCATAAGGTCTAACAACTCCTTGCCCCATATTACTAAATTGCCCAAAGTTTGGAACGTACTTTCGTACTCCGTGAAAATATATTTTTGGCTCTTTTGTATCTGGGTCAATCATTTTTGAACAATTTACATAGTTACCAGTTTCGTATGCTTTCTCCCAATCTCCAAACCAATTTTTAAATTGCGGTGTTCTTACATTCAAATAAGCACTCATTGGCAATTTACTTTTCTCTCCGTTAGGCGTTGGTAGTTCGCAAGGTGGGTCAAGTTCAGCAGTTGGGTTTTGAGTAGCTTGTGTAAAATAATAATCTAACAAACCTTGTGGTGTAAATAAATCAGCACCAGTTGAACCTTCTTCGTTACCTTGTATAAATCCTTCATAGGTTAATTTGTTATGAAGTCTTTTTATTTCCTTTAATATTTTTGCTCTCTCAATCGCATACTTTTTTTGTTGAAACGATGGAAGTAATTTTTTTAAATTTTCTAAATCTTTTTCTTCTTTTGATAATTGTGGGAAAGATTCTAAATCACCTTGTGCAAAAACTAACTTATCTAAATCCGCAGTAAACTTTTTTACCCAATCTTCATCTTCTACTGGTGCATTTTGTTTACTGGTTTGACTTGAGGTTGATGTAGGAAACAAATCAGATTCAAAAATTTCTCTTTCTTTTTCATTATTAAACCAATCTTTACCATTATTAGAATAAGCTATTGTATTATTATCTAAAAAATATAATGCTTGACTATTTTCATATTTTGTAATGGTATCTCCACCTCTCCAGCTCCAACCAAGTTCAAATGCTTTTTTCTGTATTTTTTTTGATAGTATAGGATTATTTTCAACCCAAATTTTTGTATTGCTTAAATCAAATGTAGCAGAAGTAGGCGTTGCAGTTCCAGTTCCAAATATATCTGCTTCTGTTATTTTTTTAAAATCTTTAAATGAATTAAAGTTAGCTTTACCACTTGCAGAAGTAATTTTTTGGTTTATGTCAAAAAATAAATTATCAAAATTAAGATTACTTACATTTTTATCACCACCCCACCAATCAAATCCTAATTGAAATGCTCGTTCTTGTATTTTTTTAGAAAGTGCTGGATTATTTCCAATCCATATTTTAGTTTGAGTAAAATCAAATGGTGTAGAAGTAGGCGTTGCAGTTGTAGTTCCAAATAAATCAGATTCAAAAATTTCAGTTTCTTCTTCATTATCAAATTCCATTCTGGTACTATCTAAAATATACATATATTTATCTGTACCTCTTAATCCAAAATATATAGCATCAAAATTTGTCTTATGTACTTTTTTACCAGCTATATTTTCAAATCCATTTGCAAAACCTAATTCTTGAACCCTTCTTGATAAATCTGGATTGTTATGAACCCATATTTTTTTACGTAATAAATCAATAGGTAAAGAAGTAGGCGTTGCTCCAACATTAATACCTAAATCAGCTGGGAATATTTGTTTTTCTATAATTTTTTCAAAATCTATTATATTTGCACTATAAATTACAAAATCATCATCGTATATAATAATATATAAATTATTAGATTTTTTATTTGGATAACGAGCATCTTCTGGAAAATCCAATTCTATAAGTTTTGCTACTACCTTATCTTTTAAATTTACATCATTACCAATCCATATTTTAGTATATTTTAAATCATCTTTTGTAAGAACTTTGCTTGTTGGTACGCTGGTTTGACTTGGGGTTGTCTTTGTTTTTTTTACTCCACCACCTCTTACAAACATCATATCAGCAGAATCACCTTCCATATTTGCATCGTATGGTTTTACATCACCACCATCATTATATTTTAAATCGTTATTTTCAATATCAATTTTATTTATTAAATATTGATGTGGTACTGATTCATCTTCATATAGCATCTCTAATACATCAAAATCTTCTCCATCTTCTCTCAATAATTCTAATGTTTTTTTCTGAAATTCGTAATACCAATCATTAGGATTGTTTAAATACTCGTATGCTTCATCGGATAATTGTCTATATGTATTTATTCCATATTCTCCATATTTTTTTATTATATATTCATTAGGAACATCTAAAATACCTTTTTCTTCAAGATATGAATAAGAATTAAGTATGGTTTTAATTTTTACATTTTTACCTATTGAAACATAAACAACTTTATCTCCAAAAGAACTATCTACATCATCAATTTCTCCTGTAAAAAAACCAATATCACCTGCCTTTATTTCTTTAAAATATCTATGTTCTACAATTAGACTATCTTTTGGTAGTTCATTTATGTTTTTCGATATATAAATATCTTTACCTATTTTAATAACTCCTATTAACTCTCCACCTTTATCAAAACGAATATCAGCAGAATCTCCTTCCATATTTGCATCAAATGGTTTTACATCGCCACCAGTAGCAAATACTTCGTATAATCTATCTCCATTATAATCATATTCATAAATCATTTCTCCATTAGAATAATTTACAAGTTCTTTTGCTTTTTCTAAAGTAAACCAACTTCCCATTTCTGTACCACCAGTATATTTTACTTTACCATTTGAATCTATTATTCTATAACGTGCTTTATTTACATCACCACCAGTAGCAAATCTTATATCTGGGTTGCTACCATCAAATTTTGTATTACTTCCATCTGCAAGTTTTATTTGGTTTGGTTCAAAAGTTATAAAGTCATCTGTAATTGCTTTTTCACCAAACGCACCAAACATTTGTTCTTCATCAATATTTAACACAATTAACCCATCATATTTTGTGTTATAATTATTTTTAATTTCTTTTGCTAAATCATCTAACACATCATATACTTCTCCTTTAAATTTATAATTTAATTCACTATAATCTTTGTTTTTAGCATCAAATTTGTAAGGATTTTTTAAGTTCAAAAAAACTTCAAATACTTTACTTTTATTACTAAAATCACCTTGTGAATTTATTGTTGAATATTGATTTTTTGCTATTTTTTTATCTTTTGCAAAAAAATTAATATATGATTTAAAATTATTAAAATTTCCCATTGTTGTTCCGTGATATACAACCAAAGGTTCTCCATTTTCATCAACAACCTTACTTGAGTTTTCTGGGTCGTTTTCCCAATCACCAAACCACGCTTTAAATTCTGGTGTACGGACTAACTTATATTGTTCTGGCGTTAGATTACTTGGATTACCATTAGGTGCAATTAAACCACCTTTATTAAACGAAAAAGAAATGTCTTTATTTTTAAAGTATTTTCTAAATGATTTCCTTTCTATTTGTGCATTGTAAGTATCTTCGGTTATTTCTCCACCACCTTCTTCTTCTGCACCTATTTTTTTGTAAAATTGCCAAGCACCTTCCTCTCCTTCAATCTCAAAATAAATAACATTTAATTTAGGATATAAAAAAAACAAATATGCAATAGCTCTACTACCTTCGCCTTTACTTTTACCTTCATTTGAACCCTTGTTATTTCTACCTATGCCCATTAAGTATAAATAATCTTCTTTCTTATTAATTCTCCAATTTAAACCACCTGATTCACCAAAATCTCCACCATAAACATCGCTACCATCTTCTTCATACAATTTTTTTATATTTTTAATGTAACCACCATCAGCATACAATCCAGTTTCAGCACCAACCATACCATCGGCATCTATATCTAAAACATCGTTGTAATTGTTTAAATCTCTTGCTGGTGTGTTTCCACTTTTAGCATCTCTAACTAAACTTTGTTTTTGTTTTTTAGTAATGTGTCTGTATATTTCGTGGTCTGTCATTGTTTTACCACCATAATTATAACTTGCTCCAGTTCTCCTTATGTTTTTTGGTATTTCCATACCATCTTTTGCAAATGCAACTCCACCACCTTTCACATTAATTTGTGATAGGATTTCTCGGTTAGTCATCATTTTTCCGTTAAACTCGTTTTTGGTATTATCTGAAACTGCTGGTGCGGTAATAACTACTTCTCCACCTTGCATTTCTAATGGTTGTCCAGTAGATTTGTTTACTGCTTTGATACCACCTTCTGCGTG
>Ga0181348_1001499_pt1 | contig 10304 bp, 8 predicted proteins | sample Su13VDMM110DN_FD_130092 | JGI IMG/M metagenome (GOLD analysis project Ga0181348, IMG submission 130092) | Freshwater viral communities from Lake Michigan, USA - Su13.VD.MM110.D.N | ecosystem: Environmental > Aquatic > Freshwater > Lake | place: USA: Michigan | collected 2013-07-16
AATTGCAAGTTCACTTTCTTTAACTGCATTACGTTTTGTTTCCAAAATCTTTTCATGCTGATCATCGTGAATTTCTTGCCCACAAGCATAGCACTTGTGATCTATTGTAGCTTGCAAGTCAGACTGTGCTTTTGTTAAACGTGTTTGTTCTTTATTAATGCTTGTGGTTAGACGATTTATTTCAGACTCAAGAATTTGAATCTGCTGCTTACGTTCTAGGTAGCTGGTTAACTCTTTGTGTGCAGCTAGTTCTTGATCTATATTAATTTTATCAAGTATGCTGATTTCATTAGTTAAACTTTGTAAGTCCTCATGCTTTTTAGACTCCCATAACCGTTGCCGCCTTTCCAGATCACTAATACTTTTTTCAATCCGGAGATTTGCGTCTTCAACTGCTTTAATTCGATATTCTTCTTCTTTGATAGCATCTTTTGTAAGCCTTTGCTGTTCTCTCAGAACCTCGGCTTTTTCACTAAGCATAGTGATTCCAAGCAACTGTTCAATAATAGTTCTTTGATCATTTGCTTTCATACTGAGGAAAGGTTCCGTATATGTATTTAACGCAACGATGTGTTTAAACATGTCGTGCGACATACCAAACAGTTTTTCAACTACATCCTGTGTTTGACGATTTTCGCCCTGCGCTTCGTCTGTATCATTGCTGTTAATATCCATATCATTAACTAGGAAACGGAATATGTTTGGTCTGCGTCCACGTTCGATACGATAGTTTGTGCCGTTCTTTTCAAAGTCCAACGTTACCAACATACCCTTAGCATTGGTCTTGTTGATTAGATTGTCTTTGCGAATGTTTGTTAGTGCGTTGCCATACATTGCATAACTTAGTGCATTAACGATAGTAGTCTTACCAGTACCGTTGCGACTTCCATCGCCGCCCAAGTCCATATTGTTGCCCAGCACAAGTGTTAGTCCGTTATCACTAAAGCGGACTGCTTGTGTAACGTTGCCAACACTCATGAAATTTTTAATTGTGATGTCTTTAATAGTAATCATAGGTGATTATAGATGTCCATTAATAAGCGTTTGTCGATGATTTCACTGTCAACTGCATTGAGACTATTGTAAACAATTTTGTCTACGTTTTCAACTTCGAGATCGTCAACTACTTGCCAATCCTGTGCATGTTCTTCTTTTTTGCTAGGCATGAGTGTAATCTCACGTAACTGGTATTGTTGTGCAAATGTTTCTTTAATAAAACTAGCTTCTTCATAGCTAATGTTAACGTCAAGCGTTGCACGACAGTATGTTTTGCTGTTGAGGATAGTGTCGGGCGAGTCAATCAATCTACTAAGAGTAGTGGTGCGATAGCGTGGTCCGGCATAATCAAAATACTCTGGTTTGCAGCCCCAACTTAGTTTCATCATGCCTCTGTCATCGTCCCATGCATCAGCATAGTTGTGTGCAAACGGTGAGCCTAGATAATGAATGTTACCTTTGTTTTGACGTTTGTGGAAGTGACCGCTAAACACATACTCTAAGCCTTTAAGGTGATTTACGTTTAGTCCGCCATGATCTGGCATTTCTACCATTGCGTTCATTTTGAAGTATGGCAGCTCAAAGTGACCAAACATATACCTTGCTTTGAGTTTTTCGAGCTTTTTCCACTCGTCTCCTACAAGCCAAGGAATAAAGGCAACATCGTCATGCACAATTATGTCCTCAATGATAACCACATTGCGAAACAAGTTAGCATAAGGTAAGCTGTTAAGTTCACGCTTCTCACGATAGTATAGGTCATGGTTACCCATAATCATATATACGTGTTCAAATGCGTTGCTTAGTTTTTTGATATTGTTGACACTGTAGTTAAGTGTGCTGACATTAACACCTGCACGATGATGATGCCAGTCACCTAAGAATATACATGTATCACAATCTTTGCTTTGACTAATAAACCAATCTACAAATTCATCACAATCGGAATTGTATTGTTTGCTATTGTTTTTGTTTCCAAAATGAATATCAGTAAAACAGGCTGCTCGATTAAAAAATGCCATACTATTCTTTTTATCTGCCACACCTATAGATGTGTTACAACTAATTTACTATACAAAAAGTATAGTGTCAACCTAAACGTTGAAACCGGCATCCTTCTGCTCTTGCGCTTGTTGTTCATCCCACTTGGCACGTTCAGACATTTCGTGATCAAGTTGTCTACTAAAGCTAGGTAGCTGCCCGTTCTGCTGTAACAAGTCGTCCCGTATGTTCTGGTTGCGCTTCTCCAAGTTAAGCACCCTAGTGAAGCTGTTAGTAACTGCAGCAGTGTAATACGCAAATGGATTTTGGGATTTTGCTTCATTGAACTGTAAACCAATTTGGCTTAGTTGTAAAAGTGCATGGCTACGCATTTCATCAACATATGTGTATCCACGCCAGTTGCTACGCATACTATAACGTTCACAGAGTTTGATATACATTTTTGCTAGATTGTTTGTGACCTTGCCGTGATCAACATTGAATTTACCATTTTCAAGTCCGCCTTCCCAATGACTGCGGACCACTTCTTTCATTTCGCCACCAACTTGTTTAAAATGTTTAAACGGGGGGAAGTTGCATTTAGAGTGTGCGTCTGCTGTTGTCTTTGGTTTTGTTTTACGTCCTGGCTCAGAAGGAATATGATCGTAAGTCATAAGTCTAAAAATCAAATCATCTTCACTAATGTCATCTGGACTTATTTTAAAGTCGATTTGTCTAGGTTTATCTTTTGCTTTGCCGTTATTATCATACCAATCTAGGTATGCTTTTTCAAATGCATCGTATCCCAATTGTGAGGCACGTGATTCTTTTGCTAGTTGAATAATTTCTAGATTTGAAATATCTTCATATTTTTCTACAATAACATCATATCTGCCATGTTCTTTATCTAATAGACTGCAATATGATAACTTGCTTTTATGTATTTCTTTAAGCATGTCCTTGTTGTTTAAGTAATTTACTCTTTTCATAAAAATTCCTTATGATAATGTTTTAAAGTATAACATATGATTTAATGCATGTCAACCAAGATTGATTATATACGCACTTTTTAAATCTATAAATATGTATATAAGCAGCGAGTAATATATTTATTGCTACTTGAAACGGGGTTAAAATGGAATGACTGTACCAGCACAAAACAGAGCAACATTAACAACAGGATCGCCCAATTATTGTAGTGGACCTGCGGCGATTTTAATAGCGCATCGAGGAATTATGTTTCCTAATCAACCAGAAATTACATATAATCAAACAGTGACATACAGTCAATATAACCTCGTTCATACAAACTATACATTTAATGCATATGGCGGAACACCCAGTCCGCTCTTACAACTTACTGCACAGTTTTCTCAAACTACCGAAGAAGAACATGAATATTTACTGGGTGTGATTCATTTTTTAAGAAGTGTTACTAAAATGTATTACGGTAAAAACGAAGGTGCTAATCCTAGGGCAGGAACACCGCCGCCGGTATTACGGTTTAGTGCATTTGGGTCTATCATTTTTAATAATGTCCCTGTTGTAGTAGGTAGCTTTTCAATGATGTTTGATAACAATGTAGATTTGAAAACTTCCTCCAAAACTGGGCAATCATTGCCAACAATACAAACCATTACAATGGATCTACTTGTGCAGCAAACACCCAAAAAACAAAAGGAAGCATTTACGTTGGCGGGCTTTATATCAGGTGGATTATATGGTGGAGGATTTATCTAATGGCTGTAAAATATAACAATTCAAGTAACTATAGTAATACTGCTATGAATAAGAAATACTTAAATGTATACAATCCTAGGTTAACTCTAGAGAATTTAAGTTCTGACACAAAATCTATTCAACTCGAAAGCAAATATGATCGTAGACCTGATTTATTAGCAAACGACTTATTCGGTAATAGTAAAGTATGGTGGGTATTTGCACACTATAATAGAGAAGATTTAAAAGATCCTATATTTGATTTTCGTGCAGGTATGACTATTGTTGTACCTAAGAACTTTAGAGTATCGGGATAATATAAATGACAACATATACCATACCGCCACTAGAAACGCAAGTATCTTTCTTATTTTATGAGATGGGAACAGGCGACGGCGGCAATATTAGTAACACTTTTTATAACAATCCATATATGAGTCCAACAGAGGCTGCAATAGCATTTGAACAACAATATGAACGCAGCGCCGATACCGACCTGACGGGTCGAATCGATAATGCTAACAACGTTTACAATGCGTATACTAGCGGAAACTTAACTAGTTTACCAGCTAACGCACAGTATGTATTCAATCAAGCAATTGCAGAAGGATATACACCTGAACAAGCTGCGGGTATCGTTGGTAACTTGCAAGCAGAAAGCGGACAAAATATTGATCCTAACTCTATAAATCCAGGAGACGGATCAGACGGATCAGACAGTATTGGTATTGCACAATGGAACTCGGGCAGGGCAGCTAACGTGCTGGCATATGATCCTGCTACTGGCGAAGTTGTTCCAAACACTGAAGTTCAAGAAGGTGACATTGATGCAGCTACTGGTCAACCACTAACTGAAGAGCAAGCCAAAGCAGTTAGAGATGAAGCAAATAAAGCTAGAAAAAGTAAACGTAGTAGTAATTACAAGACAAATGAACTCAATGCTTTTTCAAGTTATACATATAATTGGTCGGTACATATTTTTCATCCAAACTTGGCAGGTAAAGATATAAGTGAACTAATTAACAATAATTTACTTATTACATTATCGCAAACAGGTGTAGAAAACGAAATATCAATTGACACTGTTAGACAAACTATGGCCTTAGCATTTGAAAAAGATAACAGAAGAAGTGTTGCACATAATTTTATTATTAACTTTTTGGAACCTAGCGGTGCAACATTTTATACTAGAATTTTTGAAGCAGCTAACAGATTAGGCATAGCAAATCATTTAGACGCATGTTATGTATTAGAGTTAAATTTAATTGGTTGGGACGAATCATCCACCAGATCAACAACGATAGGTCCTTTCTATTTTCAAACAATTTTGATGTCATTGGATATGCAATTTAGAGATGGTGCTAGTTTTTATACAGGCGAGTTTATCGAAACAGCAGAGTCTGCATTTTCAAAAAATGAATTTCACTTGACAACTGCAATTCCCGGGTTAACGGCATCAACACTTGGAGAATTTTTAAAGAAATTTGAAGATGAAGTAAACAAACAAAAACAAAACGAAGTCGATACGTCATCTTTCCGCATTTATGCAGATACGTATCACTTTGGATTTAGTTCAGATTTTGCTGATTGGGGTAATTGGAAATTTTCTCAATTATCATCTAGTAATGTGGAACAAAGTCGTGGGGTTGATATGTCGGTGTCTGGAGGCACACTTACTATTACTGCACCGGCAGGTACAGCTATAACTTCTGTAATATCAATGGCAATATTGAATACAGCTGAGTTTCAACGATTACCATCCAGCAAAGGCGGATATGCAAAAGACAGTCCGGAATCACCGGAAGCGTCGCCTGACAAATTAGCAGAAATAATTAATTGGATATCATATGATACTGATGTGAAGTATGGTCGATTTGATCCATTGTTTAAAAGATATGTCAAAGACATAACATATAATGTTAAAGGATTTCAAACTCCAGAATTATTGCATGACCCGATTAGTGCTACCAAATGCTACGGAAAGGATTATCAAATGATAAGACTTGATAATATCTTTACTGATGGGTTATTAAGAAAGAGATATGATTATATTAATACTGGACTTAACACTGAGATTTTAGATACAGATATCTCCTTTAATATGGCATACTTTAATGTACAATCACTGCATCAAAATTATGTTGGGATAGGCGCACTTTTTTATGGAAATGCTACTGAAGCAGAACAGGCTAACATTCAATTAAGAAGTAACAGAGCTGATTTAGATCAAAAAGTTCAAGAGTCTAAAAATCGAATAGCTAGTTTACAAGCAGAACAAACAAGACTATCTAACGAGATCGACCGGCGCGGAGAAATTAGTTCACAAATTAATACTACCAGACAAAGTATTGAAACTGAAATTGATATTCTTCGGGATCAATATAAACAACTCGAACAAGCTAACAACGCTGTAAAATCATCGTCGGCAGGATTAGATAGAAATGTAAATACAACAGCTTTATCTAAATCAGAGAAAAGATATATAAGTCAAGATGAACTGATACCTAACGGCATGAAATTTGAACAATATATGCCTAATAAATTCCAGCAAGTTGAAATACAATCATTAGCTACTGCCAATAGTCCCGAAAGTTCAAATAATATGGGACAAGCGATGATAGGTGCTGTAGAAATTAACTTAGGTAAAGCGTATGATCTTATGGAACAAACTCTTACTATTAGGGGAGATCCTTATTGGCTAGGTGCACCTAGAGGATCCGACGGAGTATATGGCGTATCGGACACACGAGCAAACTACGAACGTGGTGGTATTATGTATTTCTTTAATGCAGAATTCCCCACATATCCCGAAGAAACAACAGGATTGCCGTCAAATAGACGAAATTTTATGGTATCTGGTGTATATCGTGTGTTTTCTTGTGAGGCAGTTTATCAAAACGGATTGTTTACTATGACATTAACAAGTTCGAGAGATACAAATACAGAATCAGAAATAGGTTACGAAAGTTTACTAGCTGGGTATGCACTAGAATTACCTAGTGGTTCGGGTCCCGGAAATACAAATAGGGATAGACAAAACCAAACAAACAATAATCCCGAAGTCACAGATCCAAACAATGCAGGATCTGATAACGGCACCGGCGGGGCGGTAGGAAATAATACAACTTCAAGTAATGACTTAGATGCAGATTTGCATCCTGATCTTGTATCTATATTAGAAGATGCTGCTGCTGCATCTGGAGTTGCTGTCAGGACCATCAGTGGAGTAAGACCGCCAGATCCAGATGCTAGCGGTAGACACCAGCACGGTGATGCAAGTGATACACAGTTAGTAGTTAACGGTAGGGTATTAAGTGCTAGTAATCCAGCAGATCGTGATATCATTATAACCTTTACACAAAATTATGTTGCACTAGCAAGACAACAAGGATACACCCCAAGTGTTGGATGGGCAGATACAAGCGCACCGCAGGATCAATGGTATATGGGTGGTAATACAGGACACTATGATATCGCTGTTGGAAATCCAAATTCACCAGACGTGAACAGTTATACATATTGGGGCAATGGTGAATCATCTACCGGTGCACCGCAATGGTTATATGATATAATGACAGGATAGGATAAAATAAATGCCAATTGAACGAAACGCAAAATATAGTGGTTTAAACAACACGTCTGTTGGTATACCTGACAGATATATTAAAAACAGCATTGGATCATTTAATATGGTTCAGGGCAACTATATTGCTAGGGTTATAGAAAATGTAGATAATGATTACGATGGTTCGATTTATGTCGAAGTTGTTGGTCAACAATCAATTGTAGATACAAGTACTGAAGAAGGAAGAAAATCAACGTTTAAGGTAAGACGCCCTAGTCCATTTGGTGGTAGTATACAAGGATCAAATTACGGAAACAATTACGGAGCATCGTTTCCACCACCCACTCCTGGCACAGAAGTGTTAGTAGCATTTACTGGTACTGATCAAACAGGGTTTTTACTGGGTGTTTTACCAGACTCTAATAGAAACGCATCAGTTCCGGGATTACCGTCCGGACAAATTGCAGGCGAGGATGCTATCGGCCCGACATTTGATTCTTCCACTAGAAGTTCAGACAAAGCGAGACACCCTGTTGCAAACGCACACGCTGTACAGGGTATTGGTTATGATGCAGTGCGTGGCCCCGGTAGTAGTGGTGGTCGACGTGAAAGTCCAAGCAATGTGGCAGGTTTCTTAACTCCTGGTGGTCACGGCATTGTTATGGATGACGGTACGTTACCTGTTAAAGAAGGTTCGTCTATTGCTCCTGACAAATCACGTGAAGCTGGTAAAAGCAATCTAATTAGAATACGTAGTGGCAGCGGCGCTCAATTCTTAATCAATGATAGTGCAGGTATTGTTTACTTAATTAATCAAAACGGAAGCAGTTGGATACAAATGGATGCTGCTGGTAATGTAGATATCTATGCACAGGGTAGCGTTAGTATGCACGCCGAAACAGATTTTAATTTGCATGTGGGCGGTGACTTTAACTTAGACGCCGATGGTGTTAATATTAAAAGTAGAGGTAGCGACGGTATCAAATTAGAAACAGGAACAGGCGGCATTGATTTGTATAGCAATAAAGAATTACGTTTGTTTACAAATCTAGATATTCACCAAAAAGCAACTGGTGGAATTAGATTAACATCTGGAAATATGATTGATCTAAACGGCCCACCAGCTGCAACGGCAAGTAAAACTACACCCAAAAATATTACAGTTAATAGAGGTGTTAAAGAAAGTACCGCCGGAAGAGTTCCAGAACATGAACCGTGGGGTGGACATAGCGACGGCGATACTATCGTGCCTGCACAAGCACCAAGCTCTAGTTCAACAACTGCAAAAGACTATGATTTGTCAAAGCCCACCGGATCCAGTGGCCAGGGCGCTGCTACTGGGAGTACTCCAAATACTGGTATTACAGGGCAAGGGTCAGCGGCTCCTAGTAATACCGGATTTACTCCAAGAGGACCACAGTAATGATAATGTTAACAGCAATACCTACATATTTTAATACTACCTGGACAGATTATACTATAAGAGATAATGATCTTTATACAACTGAAATTGATATTAATAATGTTTATGCATCTGATTCTCTTATATTAATTGCCTTAAATCTAAATGCATACACTGGTTATAATAATACCGGCTATGGTGTAAAATCAACTTTAGATAGAGGCATAACCGAACAAGAATCATATGATATTTGGATTCAGCTATTTCAATCTACACAGCGTACTTTAAAAAAGCAACTAATATCATTAGGTACATCTAAAACACCAGCAGGTGTTACTTCTATTTCCCAATCAGTTTATGATGGACTAATGTTGTATTATTGGGTTACTGGTACAATATTAACAGTAACCGCAAGCGAGGGTATATATGATACTAAAGAAGCTATTCTTAGTAAAAACTGGAGTAAACTTGCAAGTATGATAATGCGTAGTACTGTTTATAAACAACATTGCATTCGTGCCGCCACAGTATTAAGATTAGCAGATTATAGCACATCTAAATCACGCACTTGGTTAAGAACAAACGGTATCTATAAAATGAGAGCAAATAATCAAATCGGTTTGTTAAACAATGATGAACTTAGACAAGCACGATTTGCATATTATGCAGAGACATTAGACTTTTTACCACTTACGCCAGATAGCATGAAACGTGATATAGCTAAACGATATAATGAAACAACATCATCGCAAACATTTATAGCAAACGGTACAGTAACTACCTTTACTTTAAGTAAACCGGTTAGTATGGATCCTGTTGAAAAATTACAAGTAAAAGTTAATATTGACATTATTCAGCACTTGTTTGATTATACAGTAAATGGAAATATACTTACTATTACTAAAGAACTGATTGCAGGTGATATTATATCTGCTAGTATTAAAATATAAAACATAGTAGTTAATTAAGCGATAAATATTTGTATGGCAACATACATCGGTTACAGCACTATTGATATTACTTCTGGCAATGCAGTCCTAGTGGACAAGCAACTTGCTATACGTGATTTATTAAATCATTTCTACACCCGCAAAGGCGAGCGTGTAATGAATCCCAATTTTGGTTGCATTATCTGGGATTTGATTTTTGAACCATTGGATAATTATACAACAAATTTAGTGCTTGAAGAAGTAAAGCGAATCATCAACAGCGATCCTAGATGGGTTTTTGAAGATATGCGACTAGAAAAACCCGATGATCATACGATCAATGTCCGTGTGCAAGTATATTATGATGATACTGGGACAGCGGAACAATTATTTTTAACATACGTAGGTGAGATACAGTAATGGCACAGGGCGCAAGACAAAGCAGTTTATTTGCTGCGGAAGATTTTAGTGTAGTATACGAAAGTTTTGCTCAAGCAAACTTACAAGCGTATGATTTTGATACTATCAGAAATGCGATGGTAGATTATATTAACACAAACTACCCAGAAAATTTCAATGACTGGATTACTTCGAGCGAATTTACAAGTTTAATTGAACTTATGGCATTCCTTGGACATAATTTGGCATTCCGTGCCGACCTCGGTGCAAGAGAAAACTTCCTAAGCACAGCGGAACGCAGAGAAAGCGCACT
>Ga0181348_1001500_pt1 | contig 10303 bp, 21 predicted proteins | sample Su13VDMM110DN_FD_130092 | JGI IMG/M metagenome (GOLD analysis project Ga0181348, IMG submission 130092) | Freshwater viral communities from Lake Michigan, USA - Su13.VD.MM110.D.N | ecosystem: Environmental > Aquatic > Freshwater > Lake | place: USA: Michigan | collected 2013-07-16
AAAACTCCAATGATAATATTTTTTGTAGTGAATATGCTTTTAGCGGTGGTTGGATTTGTTGTATTGGGAGTATTATTGGAAGTAGGATTACCTTTACCATTTTTTATTGTAGTGTCTTTTGCAGGAGTGCCTGTTTGCGAATATGCAGTAATAACAGAACCCCTCGATGTTGAAAATTGCACTATGCCCTTTGGGGTGGTTACTTGTAAGTATCCTGTATCGTTTGCACTATTGCCACCCAATTCGCCATCAACAATATCGCCATTTTTGAAAGAAACTTGGTTTTGTGGGATATTAGAACCAACAGGGCGAATAGTGGTTAAAGTAATATCTTTAATAATTGTATATTGTGCCATAGTTTATTTTTTAACCATTTTGTAAATACCAAATGACAATCCTGCTAATAAAAGTAAAGCCCCTACACCTATTCCTATTTTCATACCCATACCCATACCGCTTAACAAACCTGTATCTTCACCATCTTCGCCATTTTCGTCGCTAGTAGGCTCTTCGTCGGTAGTTGGCTCATCTACAACATTGCCTTTATCGTCGACAAGTTTTCCATCTTTGCGTCTTTTAAATTTAGCTTTTGCTTTGTCAATTTTACCTTGTGCTTTGTTTTGTAAATCCCTTGCTTTTTGTTTTGCTTTATCAATTTTATCTTGTGCTGCCTTTTTTGCTTTATCAATTTTATCTTGCGCTTTGTTTCGTAACTCAGCAAGCGTAAAATATGAGTACTCGCCAACATTTCCGATAAACCCATCGTTACATATTTCTCTTTTCTTTTGTTCTAATAGTGTGTCCACGTTGTTTATTTATTAAATGATTATTTTTTTGCTTTAAAAATTACAAAGCCTACTATCCCAACAAGCAACAAACTACCACCGATAATTGCTATAAGTGTACCTGTACCCATACCTTCTGCCTCAGGCCTTAACAAAACTTCCGCTTGCGCTCTTGTAAGTGTTGAATCCGCATTTCGGCTATCTGTTTTAGATTCTCTTCTATCTTTACGAACCCCTTGCCTATCAGCTCTTTTATCCTTTCTAGCTTGTTTTTTTTCTTCCCTTTCTTCTTTTGATTTAAACAATAATGGCAATGCTAGTAAAAAATTTGATGTGTCTTCAAAACGAGGAACGCCTGTTTCGTCTGAAACAAAGTTAGATTCAAATTCTGCTCTTTTATTTTCTAATAATGTATTCATTGTTTTTAGTTTTTAGTTTTTAGTTTTTAGTTTTAATTTTAATTATTCTTGTTTATCTAATTTTAAATTTGTGAATTTTATGTTAAACGTATTTTTTGATAAATGGTAAGTAATAAGGACTGTAACACCTATTATTCCCAATATCCACAATGCCGCCTTCTTCTTAGGCATATTAAGTGTTTCGTTTATTATCGGTAGTTTTGATGCGTCTAACATTATCCTAATTTATTAATTGCTTTAACTGCTTGTCCTTGATGTGTAATTGCATAAATTGTAATTCCTGTAAGTATGACAGCAACTACAATTAATGCTGGAATATTTTTCTTTGCACTTTCCTTCAAACTATCAATAAATCCAGCGATTTTAAAACCTCCTTGTGCTATCAATGAGTTGGGGTTACTTCCCTCTCTCAGCCCCTCTTTTGTTCTTGAATCAATAGCAACCTTTACCAACTTATTAGTATTGGTTATACCACTTTCAACAGCTTTATTAATATCGGCAGCAAACTTTTTAAACCACCCAGCACCATTCCAACTAGCGTATATAAAATGAAACAAAAGTCTGTTATCAGAATCAACTATTGATTTAGCCTTTGCAGATAAATAATTAGTTGCATTCCTTTCATATTCAGGATACATAATATCGGCAGCACCTTGTTTTAAAGATGCACCTAAACTACCTCCTTTGTAATTCCATTTCCAATTCCTACTTGCCCCTGCATTATCAATTATTCCCCAAAACTTCTTGCCTGCCGTTGTTGTATTTATTGAACCTCCCGCCTTTCTGTCAATACCAAACATAGTTTCCCCACTATTTGAATAGCGAGAATCCTTTACCCTTCCGTCTTTCAACATATCAGGGTGGTAGTAACCTCCTTCCAGTTCGTCAATTACACGACTGGTCATTTCATTAAACTTGCTTCTATCAACAGCCATTAATAAGTATATTTTTTAATCAAATCTTTATACGGTTGTGTAGTCTTAAAATCCTTAATCCATTCAGCCATTGAGTTGTATTTAGCTCTAGCAGAAATACCTCTATTTGTACCAATAAGAACACCACCACAATAATTTGCGGTATCATTCGCAGAGTTTTGAAATCCTCCCTCGAACTTAAATGTTTTGGTCAATATTGGATTAAAGTCGGCCATAAGCTTTTTACGGTGTAAAGGTTGCGTTATCAACACTCACATATTTTGTTCCAATGCCAGTCGTTACTGCATAAAACTTGTTACCCCACCAACTTTTATAAACCTTTTTGGTAGTATATCCAAGAAATTCTCCATCACCAGCTAACCGATAAGGTTTAATTTTATCGTTTACGTCATTCCAAAATGGAGTGCCAACTCCATTTGCATAAACTTTAAATGATGTTGCGGCAGGCGGCGCTACAACGATTACTTTATCAGGTTTTGTGTATTCAACACCGTATTTATCCCAAGCCTTTTGAACATAGGAGTTTAGTGTTCCCGTAAGTGATAAGTCAATAGATTTAGCATAAGTGGGGTCTTTTTTATTTACCCAAGCCCTAAACGTATTACCTTCGGCTTCTGTTTTAAAAGGGAATGTGTAGGTGCTACTACTTCCACTTCCGCCTCCACTTCCGCCACCACCACCACCTTTATTCGCTGCTGCGGCTGCGGCTGCGGCATCTGCATCGGCCTTTTCTTGTGCATCCTTATCCTTTTTAGGCTTGCCAATAAACTTACTATAAGCCCATATAGAACCGCCTGTTATTAGAAGCGCCAATGTACTCCAAAAAATTACTTTACCTTTAGTTACTGCCATTGTTTTATTTTTTAGTTTTTAAATGTTTTACTTTCCCAATCCTCGTTTCCTTTTCCAAAATATACTTCAGATACCGATAACATATCGCTAGGTAAACTAACTCCGTCTTTTTTACCTAATTTTTGTGCAACCATTTCGTTATAGTGCTTTTTCTCCGATTCACTATTGTCTAATAAAATTTGATACTTAACCTTGCCACTTGATTTTATTTTATCCAATACGTTTTTAGCTGACAAATAATCTTTTAAAAACATATTCACTTTACCAGCCTCTTCTGTTCTTACATATATAAAAAAGTCTTCGTTTTTAATTTCATCGTTATCAGACGAAAATGCTTTAGCGACACCAAAGCCAACACCAAAGCCAAATAATATTTTAAGTAAATCTCCCATACTGTTTATTTTTTAACCGCTTTTTTACTTGTTGGGTCTATTTTGTAACCTCCCAAACTAAGTCTTTCGCTAATTGATTTTAATTCTAATTGCTGTGCTGCCGTTAAACCAACTATACCCATTGATGACATAGCCAACCCTGCCATTTTTTGAGCAATAGCATCAGCTTCGCCTTGTGTTAATGTAGTTGAGTTGCCTTTCGTATCCTTTGCGTTGCCATCACCTTCTTTTAATATTTTACTTTTAAAAGGCATAGTAACTAATGCAGCAGGTATACCAAATACCAACCCTCCTAATACCCAATATCCTACACCTCTCCAAAATCCACCGCCCGTTCTGCTTGAATATATTACACCTACAATGCTCCCAACTAAGGCAACTCCGCCCGATACATATTGGAGATTATTTAGCCTTTCTTGTTGGTTTTCCGTTAATTGTGCCATTTTTTTTATTTTTTAATTGCTTTATAAATCAAAAATCCAAGCATTGATATAATGATTAAATTATGCACATTTTGACCACCTAAAAAGGTGTCAGGGTTCGAAATTGATAAAAAATCTTTCATAGTTGTTTTTTTTAAATTAGTTATTGTTTTTTTTATTGTTTTAAGTTTAACCTCTACCTTGATTTGCCATTACAGCATCTCTCCTAATTACAGATTGATGTCTAGTGTCGGGTGCTATACCCGTTCCTCTACCACCACTTGCCGTTTTAGCATCCGCCACCTCTTTTGCTTTTTGAGCAGCATCGGCAACAGAATTATCCTCCGTTCCTTTACCGTTTCCCTTAACCATTTTATAGCCAAAATAAATAATAGCCGAAGCCCCAACTATACCACCGATTATAAATAATGCTTTTTTCATAGTTTATTTATTTAAAAATATTTGTATTGGTACTTGCGGTAGACTTAGTTAAAACAAGATTCCTTACAGGTGCAACATAATTTTCTTTCCCTCTACCTGCAACTACTCCTGCGTTATCTATTCTTCTACCGCCACCAACATCCTTGCCCTGTCCTGCCTTTGTGTTTAGGTTAATAATATTACCATCGGCATCTTTAGTAATCTTAGGGTCGTTATCTGCCTTGTCGTTATCTCCCTTTTTGCCAAAAATTGGTTCTTTCTTATATAGTTTATAGCCTACATATCCAACAGCCATAACAGCAGTAGGAACTACTATCCAAGCAACTATTTTTAATATTTTTTTTCCGTCCATTTTGTGGTTTTTATTTGTATACAGTAATTCTGTCACCCTTTTCGCCTTTATTCCTATCTGTTTTCGGATTCCAATCCCTTGTTACTAAATTTGATTTTGTTTCACCTTTTAGCATTTTACAAGCTATTACCACTAAAGGAGTAAGTATTGCTATTGCCATAATTAGTTTTTTATCCATTTTATTAAAGTTTTGTTTAGACAGTGTAAGTTACACCATTTTTCTTTAAAATTTTATTTATAATTTGTATTTCATCAAATTCAAGCTCACTTGTTATAGCGGCAGTTAAAGTTCCTTTAAAGTTGGGTTCGGGATTAAACCTCCCCGAACTAATTTCCCTTGTTCCGTAACTTGTTGACAATAAAAGCCAATCAGCATTGTTTTTAAGTTTTGCCAATTGAGAATAAACAGCTAATTCGTCGCTTGCATATCCGTCAAAAGCAGCAAAAATAGCATTAGCAATTGCTTCGGCTTGTGCTTTGTTCAATGTTGGTTTTATATTCATATTTGACAACTCTTCTTGTTCTGCATCAAGCTGCTGCTTATCGTCTTTTTTGTCAGCTATTTCTTTTGCTTTTTTGTAAATCGCATAAGTTACAACTACGACACCTGAAACGACGATAAGAGCAATAACACCTTTTGACCACGTTGGTAGTTGTTTAAATAACCCTTCTTTTGCCATTGTTTTATTATTTTTGTACAGTTATTGATAATTTACCAGCATCATACTTGTCGATGAAATCTGATATTATTCTATTTCTTTGTAAGTTTTGTGCGTTAGGTGCTGTTTGAAACACTTTTGCGTAAACCTCTCTTGCTTCAATTCTAGGAAAGCCCATACCTAAATAAATATACAGAGCATTTATATCTGCTGCAATTTCATCACTAATAGGCTTTCCTATTTTTGGGTTTCGGTATTTATGAGAAAATTCGTGTAACAGAATAATAAAACGCTGTGGCACTGTGTAACCCATAAAATGACCTTTTGAAACCTCGATTATTCCACTCAAATGCCCAACCCTTGCTGGTGTCGATAACGTTACCCCTTTATCAACTATATTGTTCAAGTAGTTTATTGTAAACTTACCTGTGTCGGATTGGTACACACCTGTGCTTTTAATTCCTGCATTCTCACAAAAGTCTAACGCAAATTTTACAAACTCTCTGCTATCTTTATCCATCCACACATCATTTGTTTTTAGTTTTTTTATCTTTAAATCTTTAATAATAAAACTATCGTCATTTGAGCCTTGCTCCCCTTTTGATGTATTATAAATTTGCAAACCCATTGTTTCTGGGCTAGCACCATACATCAAGTGAATCTTTCTAAGCGTTGTTCCGCTAAAATTAATAAACCTATCCGAATATTTTGTGTTAGGCTTATACCCGTCAAATGTTACCACTCGCAAACGCGTTCCTTCGGATGCAGATAAAATAACTTGCATCTCAAACTTTAACTTATTTGTTGGTATTGCTGCCTTCAAAATCTAATTTATAAATTAAATAATTATTACTTTTTTCTAAACACAAAATATGCAATAGTGCCTAATACTACTAAACTTCCGCCAACGATTGCAATTATAGTACCTGTACTTATAGACGGTGGTGTTGGTGGTGGTGTTGGTGGCGGTGTGTCGTTATCAGATTGTTGATTATCGCCTAATCCAAATCTGTTTTTTAGCTTACCAAATATGTCTTGGCCAAGTGGGCTATTGAAAGCTTCTTTAGCCTTTTCATAAGCTTTTTGCCTTTTTATTTTGGCATCTTCGTCGTCATCAATTAAATTACTGTACCCATAATCGCTTTTTACATAAATGCCTTTTTGCGCTTGAGTGTTTGTCCTTCGTGAAGGAACAAATGGGCTTGTAAATTCTGCTCTTTTATTTTCTAGTAGCGTGTTCATTGTTTTTTATTTAATTGTTATTGCTAAATTTATCCGCTATTGCTTGCCCTGATAACGCCCCAACAATTCCGAAACCAAAACCAAACAATACATATCCTAACAACCCCTTTTTCATTAGCATAGCAGCCCCTATTCCCACTACACCACCAACAACAAATCCTTTAGCGTAACCATTGGAACTGTTGAGTATTTTATCTTTAAGAGAATTATCTACCATATCATCCACTATATCTCGCATCTTTTCTGGCATATCCTCACTCTTTACTTCTGTTTGTAAGCTTTCTAATTTATTTTTAGGTATCAACCATTGGTCAAACACCAAAATAACAGGTGCGTATTTAACTTGTGGATTAGCGCCCTCAACTTTGTGGTCTATTCCAATAAGTTCAGTGCCTTTTTTAAAGGCACGAAAAATTAGTTTTCCGCTCTTCTCATCTGGCTTTACGCTAGGACTTCTTAAATCCTCTAATAGTTTATATTTTATTGGAAAAGCTGACATTACGATTTTTTAGTTACAAAATACAATGTAATACCCAACACCGCAACCACTCCACCAACAATGGCTATAATAGAACCTGTACTCATTTTTTTACTACCTCTTTGTGCCAAAATTTGCATTGTTAATTGGTTTTTAGCATCGGCTTTGGCATTTTTGCCATCTTTGTTTGATTTTAAAAAACCAAATATCGAGCCAACACCTGCTGCAATTGCGCTCACTGGGTCGGCAGGCGCACCTGCGCTAGTCCCCGTTTTCAAACCCTCCTTCAAATCATCGGTAACAGTGTTGCTATAATTCATTAAGTCGTGCTTTTCAGCAATAAGAAATGATATGCCGTGACGCACCTTGTTATTATTTTCGGCATTGTCTATTATTTTATTAGCCAAAGCGGTATCGGATATTCCTTTGTTGGTTTTAACACCTGCCGCATTCATCATTTCAATAACCCTTTGTTTGTTTTTTACAATAAGCGTAGACAGTTCACTAATGAGCATATCTAATGTTAACTTATCATCTTTTGACAAAAGTGCATTATTAAAGTTTGAATAAAAATCGTGTACAATATTTATCATAATATTTGTTTTTTTAATTATTTTATACTTTTAAGCAATGCCCATAAGCCTAAAAGCCCTGCGCCACCAATTATAATAATAGGATAAGCGTCCTTCATTCCATTTTTAAATAATGGCTGTGACTTTTCCTCACCGTAAAAGTTACTAAACATTTGTGTGTTTTTGTTTCCATTAAATCCGCTTGAACTATAATTTCCTCTACAACAATTACAGTCGCAGTTTGCTCTTTCACTTTTGTTATTTCCATTAAAATAACTACCGCAGCAACTTGATTTATTTTCACCTTCAAAACTAGAAACTACCTCTTTTTTGTAGTTGTCAAACAAGTCTTTATCAGGGTGTATGTTGATTAAAGAATCCCACACAGGCTCTCCATACTCTTTTAGCATAAAGTCCAATGTATGGGCAATTCTTGATGTATTATTTATGGATGGCGTTGTTAATCCATATTGTTTAATCAGCCCAATTGCTTGATTAGGGTTGCCTGTTGCTATTCTTTCGGTTAATCTAGTGTGTGTCATTTTAAATTTTTTAAAGTTAGTAATAGGTTAACAAAAAAGGCAAGGCAGCTTTCGCTAACACTTGCCTTTTTGCTTTTTAAGTATTGCTACTTCTATCGTCTAACTGGTGCAGTCGTTTTAATAACTACATTAGTTCCACTTGCAGATAACGCACTAGGTGCAGCATATCCTTTAGTGATAGAACCACCCATTATAGGTGCAGAGATGCTAGATATTTCAGTAGGATACATAACTATCGTCAATGTAGCAGAAGCTAAAATTGGAATAGATAAATATGTATTTGCGTCAATAAGCACATTTCTGGTAACGTCCAAGATAGTTGTGTCTTGTCTGAACATTGAGTTTTCGGCAGCTAACGTCATTGGGCTTGAAAACAAGTCACCGTTTGCGTTAACGTGAAAAACTGTAATAGTTTGCGTTAACTGTGTTGTGTTAGTAGAAATAAATTTGAACTTAGCAATGTTGAACGGCTTAGTGTTTGATTGCACTAACAAACGAGCATAAGTACCGCCTTGTGAGTTGGTAATTGTTACCGCAGCAGGTGAACCGTAATTACTGGCAGCAGAATAGTCCACATATCCGAAAACAATAGCGGTTACAGTCGAAACTGAAGAACTATTAGTAATTGACAAGATATACGGTTGTGATGTAGCTTGTACACCACCACCCATTGAGTTACCATCGTAACCAATAGTGATTTCTCCCTCGTCACCATCCATACCAGAATACATAGAATCTGATTGAAGGCTGCTAAGGTAATTTTGAAGGTTTTGGTTGTGTGTCATTGTTTTGTTTTTTTTAGTTTAGGTTTATTGGATTACCAATTTAGTTATTAGCCACCATTGGCGCAATAAATTTATCGTGGATAGTATTTGCAACAAGTACGCCTACTACTACAACAAGACCTAAGATTACATATTCTTTAGTTTTCATTTTTTGGTTTTTTGTATTTAACAATTGTTTAGTTAGTCATATAACACAACGCTATTACATATAAAGTAAACAATGTTGTGTTAATAATGTATAACTAATTAAATAACAAGGCATTCAGTGTTACTTTATGTTTACTTTAAAATAAAATAAAAAAATAAATTTTGATTTTTACATTTGAGTTTATATATTTGTGCGACAATAATTATATGTACAAAACGTTAAAAGATTTGCACTTAATAGGTAAGTATAAAAACGGTGACAATATGGCTTTAAGCGAGTTGGTTATCCGTCATAAAAAGGGGTTGAGTGATTTTATTTACTCTTTAATTAAAAACAAAGTTGATGCTGAGGATACAATTCAAAATGTTTACATTAAAATTATTGATGGCATAAATAAGAATATGCACCTTAATTCTAAAAAGGCAAACATTAAAGCTTGGATGATGTCAATAGCGTATAATTCAGCAATGAATTTTTATAAAAAAAACAAAAACGACATTGTGCCACAGTGCTATTCTTTAGATGAATTTAATTTGTTTGAAAATGCACCAAGTGTTTATTACGAAAACGAAGAAAGGGTAGAGATTTTATTTGAGTCGCTACTTGTTTCAACAAAATTTACTTCTGATGAACTCAAAATTATAGAGCTAAGGTATAGGGGTAAATTAAAGTACAAAGACATAGAAAAACAAATGAATATGAGCGCATATTTAGTTAGGGTTATATTTAAAAAAGCTGTTTGGAAGTTAAAAAATCAGTACAACAAGTCGATAGTTAATAATTAATAGACAATGAATATTAAAATTCCAAAAGTATTAGTTGCTGCACCAACAAGCAATAAGAAGGAGTACTGTTTTAATAAGTGGGTTGAAAACACTAAAGCTTTAACTTACCCTAATTTAGATTTACTTTTGGTAGATAACTCAGAAACGGATTGCTATTCAAAGTTATTGAGTAAACGCGTAATTAGAAACCACCATATAAAGTTTAAGGACAAGCCACTATTGCAACGCATAGAAGAAAGTATGAACTATATTCGCGAGTACGCTTTGCACTATAATTACGACTACATTTTTATTAAAGAAACGGACAACTTATCACCTCCAAATATTATTGAAAGATTGCTAACTCATAACAAGGCCGTAACGTCAGGTATGTACGACATTGGACACGGAAAGGATAGAGAACTATGTATACTTCTTATGGACGATAGCGAACACCATAAAGTGCCATATAAAATAGGCAAGGATAATTATTCATTTGCCGATGGAAGTTTAAA
>Ga0181348_1001502_pt1 | contig 10299 bp, 10 predicted proteins | sample Su13VDMM110DN_FD_130092 | JGI IMG/M metagenome (GOLD analysis project Ga0181348, IMG submission 130092) | Freshwater viral communities from Lake Michigan, USA - Su13.VD.MM110.D.N | ecosystem: Environmental > Aquatic > Freshwater > Lake | place: USA: Michigan | collected 2013-07-16
AGTTGCTAGTCAAAGTGTAATCACAAATGTAATCCTAAATCCAAATGGCAATTCTTAATTACAACGATTTAGAACGCCGTCGGCGTTTGGCTTTTCATCAGATGTATTCAGGTGATGGTTCCCATCGACGTATATTTTTGCCATCGCAGATATTGCCAACACCTACGCCAACAGTAACGCCAACAGAGACACCTACGCCTACACCTACAGTAACGCCTTCAGTAACGCCTTCACTACCATCTAATTGTACTGATAATTGGACACTTGTAAACTTTAACGGAACGGCATTTAGAAATGGTGACCCTATTCCTGAAATTACAGACCAGTCATTGTGGAATGCTGCAACAGGTCCAGCATGGTGTTATTATAACAATGACCCTGCGAATGATGCTATTTATGGTAAGCTCTATAATAGGTTCGCTGTAACGGATGTCAGAGGACTAGCACCCGTTGGTTATCATGTACCAACTTTAGCAGAATATGAAAACATAATCACATGTTTGGGTGGCACAGACGCAGGAAGTGGTTTTTGGCTTGTTGCTGGCGAGAAAATGAAAACAATAGGCACAATTCAAGATAATGATGGTTTATGGAATTCTCCGAATGTTGCTTCAAATGAAAGTGGTTTCTCAGTTGTGCCAGCTGGCTGCAGAACTTCAAGCTTTATAAATCTTTATGCAAGGGGTAGCTTCTGGGTCTCTGATAGTGATACATGTATTAATTTTAACAATGGTGCCTCTTACGTTTATATAGGAGTCGATTCCGCAACGACTGGTTATTCAATACGCCTAAAACAAAATTCATGAAACACTCAGAGTTTGATGTCGTTACTGAACTATCGACGTCTTCAAAATAATCTCACTACTAAATATTAATAGATGGACATAAAGGTTTACAATACCGAGACTTTCAAAGGTACTGAATTGAAGTATCCTTTAGATTCTAATATAAATCTAAAGGATACTAAATTTTTTAATGAGCAAAATCTAAATTTGAATTTCAGCGACGCGTTAATTAACGCCAATGACATCAAGGTAAACAACTTCTCTGCATTGTTTCTCAGTAATAGGAAAAAGCTTGGCGATGTCTTAGAGGTTGAACCTTTAACTAAGATACTGCGGACGTTTTCAACCCCTCTCGCATTTGATGCGGTCCGGGGCTCTACAACGAGTTCCAAGTACTGGTCTTTCGACGAGGGCGCATCGCTTAATGATTTTGCGGTTAATCTAGCCATTGAAACTATAACCGAGACACCTGCAAATAGAAATTTCTTTGAGATAACTTTCTTAAACGATTTGTTATGCACTATAACCCACAATGACAAAGGCGTAGAACGATTTGTAACGCTTGATTATACGTTCAATTTAAACTTTGCGCCGAAATATGAACTTTACTTTGGCACCGCCGATAGCCCTCAATCATTTTATTATTTCTACGATGAAGATGATGATCTGCTGGTTTTGTATAAGAAAATATTAGATTTTCCTTACTACATTACATTCACGACTATCGTTAACAAATTAAAATTGAAACAGCCACCCCTAGGGCCGGGGTTTCCGTTTCCAGCTGAATCTATAATTAGTTTACGCCCGCATTCATCTCCTAGTAATAGCCACACTTTGGATGAGTTTGAGGCTAAGTGCTCACCTGGTGGAGATTTAAATTCATTAAACACCGAAGATGCGTTATCTAGAACGGGAATTAAGAATAACTACTTACTGCACACCGAATACTCTAATATCACCTCGGCAGATGTAAATGTTAATTTAATTACATTAAAAAACGAGCTTGCTCCGGGTAATAATAATGCACGAAATGATCAGTATATAAATGATGATACTTTCACGTATAGAGATTATAAAAAGATATTTTCAGGTACGTATCAGACTAAGGGTAATGATAATATACAAATTGCATATGACGGGTTTACCTCTAAGATAACATTTAAACCGGATAAGCTAACTTATTTCCACACTCCTTACGATATGTTCCCGTTCACGAAAGTGAATGTGAATGATACCAATTTGGTTGACAGTGGTGCGATAGCAGGTGATCACCCGGTTAAGGCTGATAAGATTTTCAAGATGCGCGGTAACTATAAAGATTACACGCCATTTGGAACAGCAACCGATGAAAACAACGGCGTGTTTCTATGTGCGTGGTTGTCGGGTGTGGGTCTACCCGATCAACGACCCATGTGGGTGGATAGGTATTACAACCCATCCAAAATATCCTTTATCAGTGCGCTGACGTCGATACCAAGTAGTTCTGCCTACAAAACGAATTTTGAAACTGTAATTGATGCTACCTCGGCGATGACATTATTCTTTGATAAGCCGAGTGATCTGTATTTAGAACCCGGTGTATATTACGCATATCAGCACATCGGACCAGGAGATATCCAAACATACAATAGTATTTTAGATAATAATGCAGTCCAGAAAGGGTTGGTTAATTATTATGTCGACGATACACAACTCATCGGTGCAGTTGAAGAGGTTACTGATTTTGTTTTTAATGGCCAACAATACTCTACATCCGTCAACTTAGCAGATATAGGTGCAAAGAATGTATTTACTATAAGCTTTGATATCAATTCAAATTTCAAATCCGACTTTGGTAATTTAATAGTCGGCAATTTCGTTAATAATGGTTTCGGATTATTCAATCAAAACTACATTACCCCTTTCCTAACTTATTTCGGTCACAACACACTGTATATCCTTAATACTCAAGGTAATCTCCTCAATCAGGTTGAATTTGACGCAGACATAAAAGGCCTTATACGCAAGGAAAACCTAAAAGATTATTACGTCATTCTAGCTGATTCTAGAATTGTAAGATTAGCTATAGATGATAAGATAAACTTTATTTCAGATACTGAAATACCGTTCAGTCAGGTTAACAGTGTCTTTTATAATACAGCTTCTGCTGTCCTTGTTGTGGATTCTATTTCTAGTAAAGAAATTGTTAATTATAGTTTTTCCACTAATGAGTTTGCCGTTGTATCTTCCGCTGATATATCTTATCACCTCAACATACCAGCTAGCGCTGCCAATGCCGTGGTCTTCCGAGATAATCTCTTTTATGCCACTAGTGCCAACAATGTTAAGTTAAGAGATCAGTATTTATATTATCAAGCTGGTGAAACGGAAATACGAAAATGGTCTTTAACCGCTAGCCCTACTACAGACACGCCTTTCTTTAGCGCTGCAATTCCGTTTAGAGATTTCAATATTGATAAGGCAGGAAATTTCTGGCTGTTGTTTGATAGCAAAGTAATGAAATATGACGAACAACGTCAGTATATACTATCTGCTGCTATAGATGATACTAGTTATGATCCATTTAACATTGACTTTGTTAATGAGCTAAGACCTGATGGATTTAAATATTATGCCAATATAACTTCTCGGGCGGTAGCAGCGTCTGCAACAGGTTTGAGAGTGAATCAGATTGATGAGGATGGGGTTAGCTTGTCTGAGTTTGATTTTACTAAAATTATATCAGAGCAGTTCAATATGAATGCCGCAAACGGTGATTTTAACCGCCGTGAGATAATCGAAGGGCTGCAGCCGAATACGTTGAATGTCAAAGCCGGGTTAACTAACATAATAACAAAGGCCGCCACCGAGTTTAATCTATACTTTTCATTGTCTGCTACTGACAACGTATACCAGAGCATAGCTATAAGATACGATGGTAATCAGGGTCAATTGGCGTTATTCGTAAACGGCAAAAAAGAAAACCATGTAAATTTTGATCCGGCGGTATTTTCGTTCGGCGAGTCATTCATGAATCCGTTTGTCATTGGAACTTCACCGTTTGTTCACAACGTTCCGCTGCCTGTATACCTCAAGAATCGCAACTTCTATGTAGTTGAGTCATCTATCAAAAATTTTAGAATATTCGATACCGCTGTAAATGATTCAGATATACTGATGCTTGCTAATGGTGGCGATAAGCGAATTGATGATATAATTTTTAATATACCAGCAGGCAAGCGAAGCTTTATAGATGAATTAGAGAGGGTGTTCAAATTAGATGTCCCTAGAAGTAAGTCCAACGCATTGAAGATTAAATTAAAGAACACCGGTATAATTAACGAAGATTTGCAAAATCTCCTGAAGACTAGGCTCTTAAATAGAATTAACCAATTACTACCTTACAGCAGTGAGATAGTAGATATAGAGTGGATCAACTAATATGGATTTAATCGAGACAATATTTCAATCGACCGAATTCAAGCATGATCGTTTTTTTGCCGAATCATTTGAATTACCTTATGATTTTGATAGTGTAAAAATCCAACCTAATGATCTCGCTACTCTCCATTCATTCAATCTAGCCGTAGATAAATTGTATGACAATTTCATGTATATCTATGGAGTGACGAAAATGGGATCTAACGTGATACCTGAAGCTTTGAGCGGTTTTGCCGGTGTGTCAGCTGCCGGTGCCGATATTAAGTGGTATTCATCCGACGCCACTTTTGTAAATTTTTCGGCTTCAAATATATCATACTTCGATGATGCTATTATTAATAATGTAGTATATAGCGATATCTTAGGCGAGAATATATTAATTACCTGCTCAACTAGCGCAGTAGTGGTGTCGAAAACACCCAGTGACAATTCATCATTTACCATTATCCTGAGCTCAAATAAAGCAGAGGCTAATTCGGATCTGTTTTACAAAAACATTACATCTGCAACTGTTAACGGTGATTATCTGTATGTAGTTGACAATTACTATAATAATCTGTACCGATATAATATCGCCGGATTTATATCAGATGTATCTATACCGCAGACTCTTACAATTGAACGCCAGGTAGGTGGTAAAGGTAACTTCACAAAGAATTATAAGTTTAACGATATTAGGGGTATAGCGGTTTTGGGTGATAAGATATACGTTAATGATGCTGGTAATTATGCAATCAAGATTTACGATTTGAATTTAAATTTCGTGAAGACGGTTCACAAGAAAGACATTTTCTACGGTGATAAGTGTAAGATCATAAGCGCAGATGAAAATTCAAATAGTATCCTCTGCATTACGGAAAATAAAAACTTTTATATTTTCAATTCTGACATTGAAGTGATTAATTCCGTGTCACTAGCATCTGTATTTCCGGCTAATGAAGTTATAAAGAATCTTTTTATAGGTAAATCGTACGATAATGCATATTATATTGTAACCGATAAAACCATATACAAATTCTATATATCTAAACCTAAGAATTTGATTGGCAAATTTACGTTATATCGGTTGGGTGCTAATGCGGACACTCAATTCGTATATGCCGATAGTGTGGTTAGCGATAATAACGTCGGCGACTGGATCTATATATTAGCAACTTTGAATGGAATTAAGCGAATTATTAAAGTTAAAGACAGTGAAAATTTTGCGGATGTATTATCTCTAAACAATTTTGAAATATACACGAATGACGAAGTAAGGGTTAATGCCGACGAATACTCCCAAACTTGGGTGTACTCTAAATCCATATCTAAACTCATATTGAATCACGCCCGACTCAAAGATAAAATGATAGGTAGGTTTTATGCGACTCACGACGAACAGGAAAATCTGCTCCTAACCGGGTTCTACTACTATAAATTAGATGACTTGGACTTAACGTCGTATAGAATAACACTAGATCACTTTCCTGGTAATAATGAAATATTTTTAAATACAGTATTGAACCGGGGATTGCGGAAGGTGTTTGATTTGCAACAAATCATGATAAATAAAAGTAATACTATTATTGCAGATTCGTCGAATTTCGACAATTCATCGATAGTAGTACCGTAACATAAATAACTATAATGGCAACTAGTATTGTAAAATTTCTTACAAGGCGCGGCTTTAATAACCAGAGGGCACGCAGTGTATTCGACCAAGGCGAACTCGCGCTGATTCTGGATGAATCATATCAACGTCTTTATGTTGGTGTTGGTGGAGCAGCTGGTGCCACTGTGCCAGTTGGATCTAAATTTTTCTACATTAAAAATTGGGTGGCTGGTGCTGCTATATCGAATAATGCCCCCGTTACTTTAAGTTTTGTAGAACAAAACGATATAGTGTTCGTGACCGACACTAGTAAATTGTATGCATTAACTGGCAATGATAGTACATTGTCTGGTAGTTACATGCAAATAGCATCTGTATAATATGGCAATCTCAATTACAAATAATACCATCGTGAGAGTTATGGTCCGCCGTGGAGCTGACTCTGATAGAGTCTTAACTACGTTGGCGCAGGGAGAGTTGGGGTATACGGTAGATACAAAGCGCCTCTTTATTGGTAATGGCTTGAGCGGTACTGAAACGGTTGCAGGTAATAAGTTTCTGGGGTTTACTAATAGTAAACTAGCCATAGTCGGCCCACAAGACGGTGATACCTGTTACGATGAAATTGCACAGGCGATGTTTGTGTACCAGACTGGTGTTTGGGAAGTTGTATCCCCTGGTACATCTGTGAATTTAGAAAACTCGGTGTCAGGATTACGCATTCGTGAGGATTTTGCTGGTCTCGGTCTTACTCTAGGATACCTAGCTTCTACCACCGATAGTGCGCAGGATGAGCTGGGCAAGATTGCACTCGATAGTTCTTACTGGTCAATGTGCGCCAGTAATTATGGGGGGGCTGGCAGTTTATTTGTTGGTGCCGTGTCTTCAAATACCCTTAATGTAACTACCGCGCGAGCTGCAGTTCAAGGCCCTCTAATTGTAACAGATCAAAATAACTCTACCTATATCCGACTATCTGCTGGTAGTGATGTGGGTACATTGCACTTGGGTACATCTGGTACTATTACGTCTACCAGTTCTGCTGTAAGGGTGTTAGGCAATTTAACAGTGACCGGCGATTTGTGTGCCAATAATGTATTCGACATCACGCCGACGACATTATCTTCAGTATCTACTGTTTTAATTGATATCACTCCATTGATAGACTTTCCCCTGCCGTATGGTTTACGGGTAGTTGATAATCATGCACCACGTTCATCAGACAGCCTCTTGATATCGGTAGCTAGCGGTCAACTTATATCAGTTAAGCGTCCAGGCAAATCACCAATTAATGCCTTTAATATTGATGATTACACCGCTTACCCAACGTATGCATTTGCTGCCAGTGGTAATACATTGTTTACTAATAGTACAGGTAGCTTCGTCGTCAATACTGAAACCGGTATCTTCTCAGCAAAAGCTACTGCATTTAAATTATCTGGTGGTAACTTGACTGTATATGGTGACATTAGCGCTTCGGGTGACATTGTTGCATTCTTCACATCCGATGCAGCATTAAAACGCAATATAAATCCCATTGAAAACGCCTTAGATAAGATACTGAACATCCATGGTGTAGAATTTGATTGGGATGGTAGCAAACTATACTCAGGTCATGATGTAGGTGTTTTAGCTCAAGACGTAGAGAAGCAATTGCCGGAGGCTGTGGGTACTCGATATGATGGATTCAAAGGTGTTAACTATCACAAAATAATACCTCTAATTGTAGAAGCAATACGCGAGTTAAATGGTAAGATTAAATGACAGGTTTTTTGCCAACCACCGGCCCAATGGCTCTTTCAGCGCATATATCTACGCTGCCGGGATTAACAGCATCGGGTGGTTTCGGTGATCTGGCACCTCCTCTGCGATTTGGTTCCTATTACAATCAAGACAGAGGGATGCCTATATCTGGACAACCCATAAAGTTTTCAGATTTTAGAGGAGCTGTTGATTATCAATTTAATTATCAGTTTGATTTCACAGCAAATTCAAGTTACGGTCAAACTCATACTGTATTTTACAAGAGTAACGGTGCAATTCATCAGAATCCTTATTCAGTAATAGCATTGTCATCAATATCTGATACGCTTGTATTTCAAACAAAAGGCAGCACTACTAATACCGCAGCTACCGTCGTGAGAGGAAATGCAACCTTATCCGGCACACTCGCAGGTTGGTTAGATTGCGATGTCACCCTATGGATGCAGTTTAACAACGAAGAGGTAGATGTCACGAGAAAAATATCAGGGCAACAATTTGTAACGCTTGTCAATCCAACTGTAAATGACATTTTAAGAAAAATAACTGACTTCAATACCATCATAGCACCTAAGTTGGTCAGCAAGCGCGTCGGGGTTTTGCTGGGTCAAGATCGTACATATATTTTAGATCCCCACATAAATTCCGAAATATCAGATATTTCGTTTCCTATACAGAGCGCCGGATCTTTAAATCAACTAGTGGCATACGTTAATACATTAGGTACTGATAAAGTTTATTCAGCAAATTTTACAAAAAATAAAAACCAAATTACTATTAAGGTAAAAATGGTAACTTATAGTGCGACGGCGTATCCATTAGTATATAGGTTAGCCGGTCTTCATCATGGTGATAGGGGCCAGGGTAATGCTAGTACTTCGTTCTCTGTTGAATTAGGCCAGTATCCTGATGGCGAGACTATTAAATTTTTTATGGGGCCCGGTCCGGGTACACCCCGGCAAGGAGCATTGTGGGGTAACATTGGATCCAGGCTGGTAGTATTTCAACCACCTACGCTTGACTTTACGTAACAACCGATAATTAATGATATATGGAACAAGGCCCGGGAACTGAGCGTATATTGAAGGAGATTGACGTGAATGATATTCAAATTATTGTTCATTTGTTTGATGCCGCAGCTAAGCTCGGCGTTATGAAACCTGACGAGGTCGCAGTGTATCGTGCGGTGTATAAGAAGCTGGTTGATATTATATCAAAGTAGTTTTATGGAGAAAATAGAATTAATTGTAAAGGGTGTCTCACAAAATAACAGCTACCACGTCTCCCTGAAAATAGATGGCAGTGATGCTGGTATATTATACCTATCATACGACGAGTATAAATCGGTGGTAGATGTCCTGAGGGAGGGATGTTTACAAAAGGGGTTAAACTTCAATTACGACGCGTCTATTCTTTATGCCGACTCCGGTGAATAATTGTAAACCCCACCTAGCTTATTTGACATCTCAATGTTCGGAATTCGAGGCTCAATACATTATTGACGAAAAGAATTGCAGTGTGATTCTAAATGTAGATGGCCAATTCTTCGAAGATATCAATACATTCTTTACAGCTCACGGCTTCACCTGTGTTCACATGTCGGAATTAAATGAAACAGTTACATGTTGTTTTTTGTTGAAAGAAGCGTAATTTGTAAAGGTGATCATTTTCAACAAAGAAGCCCATTCCTATACTAACGTTAATACCGGGGAGAAGTACTCCTCGGTTACAACGATTTTAAACCAATTTAAAATACCATTTGATAAGGATGGTATGAGTAGAATAGTCGCCGCTCGGCGGGGTATTTCCCAAGAAGATATTATAAAGGAGTGGGATGAGACTGCCAATAAGGCTAAAGATTATGGTACCAAAATTCATAGTGTTGTTGAAGAGTATATCAAGAATGGTACCCACGAAGATGAATACGCAACCTTGATCAATAACTTCAAGAAGCAAGGTTCACTAAGAGCGAAGGATGGAGTTCTGTGTGAGCACATAGTACATAACCACCAATATAAAATTGCTGGCACTGCTGACATGATAGTACCAACCGGCAAGTATTTTGATGTTCTTGATATCAAGACCAACAAGAAGTTTAACTACTATTCCCCGTATGATAAATTCCTCACAATACCGGTTGAACATCTAACTGAATGCGAGCATAATACGTATGCGTTGCAGCTGTCTATGTATGCATATTTCTACCATCTTCTCACCGGGAGAAAGGTAAGACATTTGTCAATTCTATTCCTGGATAAGACTACCGAAGATTTTACTAGGATACCGATAAACTATTTGGAATCGGATGTGAAGGCTATTTTAAATACTTATGAACGGAAGAAATAGAAGATCGTGGCCCGAAGCGGCCCTTTTGTTGGCATTTAATATCGCTGAATATAGGAGTGAAGATCCCTATATTCAGGTTGGCGCTACCGCCATGAAACATGATGGGACTATTATTCTCGGTTATAATGGGGCTCCTACTGGTGTAGACATCGATTGGTCTGATCGCGATGAGAGAAGGAAGCGAGTTCTGCACGCGGAAACTAACGTCCTGAACAACTGTGTCCCGGGTGAGATCAAACTCATGGCTGTCACGCACTTGCCTTGTCCAGAATGCATCAAGTCTATAGCGCAGAAGAAGATCAAGACAGTTTACTACTGCAAGACTTTATCGTCTTACGATAATGCATTGACATTTACACTAGCAAAAGAGTTTGGTATAGAATTAATCCTAATTGA